>ERZ773165.486-NODE-486-length-30132-cov-22.394654_pt1 | contig 30132 bp, 31 predicted proteins | sample MGYA00581003_ERZ773165 | MGnify/ENA primary metagenome ERZ773165 (study PRJEB29015, sample SAMEA2737817) | human gut metagenome | biome: human gut; feature: human-associated habitat; material: faeces | place: China | collected 2012 ... | reverse complement strand
CCGTAGCAGCCCCGACAGAGCAGCACCCCACCGGGCGGTGGGGCCGCTTACATAAGACGTATCTGAAGGCGCAGCACCCTGTTCGGTACAATCAACTGCTCCTGTCCGGTGAACTGGACGGCTATCTTGCCAAGCTGGACAAGCAGGCCGAGGAACAGCTTGCCCTAATCATCCGGCAGATGCAGGAAGCTGAGGGCGTGGACGAAGCGCTGAAAGCCGCCGATCAACTGGAATGGGTGCGCCGGATGAACAGCATCCGCAACCGTGTCGAAGAAATCATCAAGACCGAGCTGATTTTTGTATAAGGAGGTGCCCGCGATGGCTGTGCTGAAATGGATGCTAAAACTTGCCCTTCTCCCGCTGCTCCTACTGCTGATTCTGGCACAGTGGACTGGCATCTTTCTTACCACTTTTTCGTCGGTGGTAACAAATTTGCTCGCAGGGCTGTTCTTCTTCACGGCACTGGCCTGCTGGGTCATGGGGCTGGCAGACGGCGGCGAGGTGCTGAAGATGCTGATAACCGGATTTGTCGTTTTCACCCTGCCTTACATAGCGATGGCACTCATCGCAAAAATCTCCTATTTCGGTGATGAACTCAGGGATTTTCTCCAATCCTGAGTTTCCTTGACCGCCCTGCACGACTGCAAGGCGGTCTTTTCGTTACATCGGGTCTGCACACGGCAGGCCCTTTTTTGATACGGAGGTACACGCCTATGAAACTGACTTTTGATGAAAAGAAGCTGCTCTATGCCTACGGCAACCCCGATCTGGCACTGACCCGCAAGCGGCTGTATGAGGTTGCCGGGCTGACGGTCGATCCTGATCGGAACAGGCTGGTGTTCAACTTTGTCCGCAAGCTGGAGGACGAATCGTTGCATCTGGAGCGCTGGTACGACCAGATGTTCTACTTCGTCCGTTCCGAGATGGAATGCTATGCCGGGATGGAAAAGCTGGCGCAGGACATCGAGCGTGATGAGGATTGGGGGGCCTGAGATGTTTGAGGAAAACGAAGATGACGAACTCTCTGACGATGTGTAAGCTGGAAACTATGATCTACGCCAGCGAGGACGGAACAAGCAGCGTGTTTACGCTGAATCCTGACTTGCAAAAGCAGCTTGATGCCTTTGCATCACAGCACCCGGAGGTGTGCCAGAGGAAGGCAAGGGGTGAAGCTGGCGGAGTGACGTATCATATTAGAGATATAACAGTAAAAATATCACTCCTGATCTGTTGATCTCTTAAAAGTTGCTTGAAGCACAAAGGCTTCAAGCAGTACATTGAAATTTGAAAAGCTCAATTATGATTTGAATTTTTCAATAGCCCCTGCTATAATATATCTGTACTTATATTTGAGGGAGAACAAGCATGGGTGTATCTTATGATAAGTTATGGCATCTTTTGATTGACCGTCATATGAGCAAGACACAGCTAATAAAAGAGGCACACATTAGCACAAATGCGATGGCACATCTTGGAAAAAATGAGGATGTACGAGTCGAGGTGCTGGTAAAGATATGTGACGCTTTGAGTTGCGAGGTTGACGATATAATGGAAATTAGCCATAAATGAAATAGGCTTTTGTCATTTTATGGTGAGCAATCAATTAATTGGGAGGGACTAATTTGTTAAGGGACAAAAGTCTTACGTATGTGAGTCTGTTTAGTTGTGCAGGTGTTGGATGTTATGGTTTCAAACAAGAAGGATATCATTGCATTGCAACAAATGAGCTTGTTCAAAGAAGACTTAATGTACAAAAATTTAATTCGAAATGCGATTATGATTCGGGATACATTTCCGGAGACATCACAAGTATCGAAACAAAAGAAAAAATATACGCAGAAATAGATAAATGGTCAGAACTTGGCAACGATAGAGTGGATGTTGTAGTTGCGACTCCACCTTGCCAAGGAATATCAGTGATTAATCATAAAAAAAATGAACACGATTTGAAGCGGAACAGCTTAGTAGTCGAATCTATAGAAATAATCCAAACGATTCGACCTCGCATTTTTATTTTTGAAAATGTTCAAGCATTTCAAAAAACTGTTTGTACAACAAAATCTGGAGAAAATATCACCATTGGCGATTATATCCGTGATGCCTTGGGCGGAGAATATCTTATTACAGGAAGAATTCTTAATTTCATGAACTATGGTTCGAATTCATCTCGTACCAGAACGCTTGTTATTGGAGTAGACAAAGAATATAAAAATCTTTTTACGCCGTATGAACTGTTTCCTTCGTATCGCACTGAACGAACGCTTCGAGAAGTAATCGGAAATGGAAGGTTTAAACCATTAGAATGGGGAGAAATCTGCCAGACAGATTTTTATCACGCTTTTCGGACGTATGATTTAAAGATGCGTCCATGGATTCATGATTTAAAAGAAGGTGAATCAGCATTCAATAATAAGGATCCTCAAAAAAGACCGCACCGGATTGTGAATGGACAGATGATTGAAAACACCCAAAAAAATCGGGACAAATATACTCGGCAACGGTGGGATCGCTTTATTCAATGTGTCCATACACGCAATGACCTTTTGGCAGCACAGAACACCATTCATCCCGATGAAGATCGGGTCTTTTCTATTAGAGAATTAATGGAAATGATGTCCATTCCTTATGAATTTCGATGGGTTGATTATTCGATTGAAGAACTTAATTCTCTTTCAGATGAGCAAAAGCACAAACTCTATAAAGAAAATGAAGTTAATATTCGTCAGTGTTTAGGCGAGGCTGTTCCTACGGAAGTTATGAGGCAAATAGCACAACGGATAAGAGAAGAACTTCAGGCAAAAAGAACCCCTCCTACAGAACTTGCTCGGATAATTTCCAGTTATTCGCTGAGTGATGAAGAATCTATCTCCTGTTTCGTAAGAGAGAATCCTTTGGATTTGAGCGTGTCGGATCTTCAGCGCATTGCAGAATTATGCAATGCGAGAAGAGAGGAAAATGCAGCTTATTATACCAACAAATTTATAATAAATGAGGTGATGAATCAGCTTCCGGATTTTACAAAAAATGAAGTAAGAATATTGGAACCTTCTGTTGGGGCAGGTGCGTTTATTCCATTTGTATTCAAAAAGTATGACGGAGTTGAACATGTCACCCTTGATTTGGTCGATATTGACGCTAACAGCATTTCCATTTTGAAAGCTATACTATCGAAAATAAAGATACCTGAAAACTTTACAATTAATGTATACACAGAGGATTTTTTGAATTTCAAGATAAAGGGTCGTTATGATTTGGTAGTAGGAAATCCTCCATACTCAAAGACCAAGAGCGCCTCGAAAAAAAAGACAATCAATTTAGCAGATGCGTTTTTAAATAAGAGCATTGCTATTTCGGATTGGACAGCACTCGTTCTGAACAAGACGATATTATCATCGAGCGAATTCGATGATACAAGAGATGCTTTAAGAAATTTAAAAATATCAAGCATTTCGGACTTTGGGCGGTATGGATTTACGGGACTGTCTATTGAAACTATTTGTATGGTACTACAGTCACAGCAAAAACCACAGCTGACTAATATCTATAATCTGAAATATAATTTCAGATTGACACAGAGCCAAAGCTATATTACGGACTCTCGATATCCGTACTTTTTAATTTATCGCAACAGAGAATTTGATGATGTATCGAAAAAAATGGCTTTCAACATCTTTTCGGTCGTTAGAGATAGGCAAATAACAAAAAAGAACACAACGAACGAAAAGAAAGAAGGATATATCCGTGTAATTAAAGCGAGAAATATTCAGGATGATGGATCAATCTTAGATATAGATGGATATGATACATATATTTCGCCGACAATTTGTCAAAAGCTTTCGATTGCAGGTTATATAGGAAATACATCTGTATATTTAACGCCTAATATGACATACAATCCTCGTGTTATTTCAAATATACCTGATGCAGTTCCAGATGGATCAGTGGCAGTGTTGATTCCTAAAAAGCCGATACGCTTGACACGGCGGCAGTTGGATTTCTTCTCAAGTAAAGAATACAGATCCTTCTATCTAATTGCGCGGAATCTTTCTACTCAATCAATTAATGTTGACTCAAAAAGTGTTTTCTTTTACGGGGTGTTAAAATGACGAATAGACTGTTGCAGGAATTTTTAAATAGACACTGTTATGATATTCGACAATCCGGAAATGGCAGATGGATTGATCAAAAGTGTGCATTTGATACAGTTTGTTTTGTTGCAGATTGCATCGTTGATTATCTTCATGAAGGTGGAAGCGAACCATTTGAATCTCCACAAATCTGGCATAGAGATTATTCGATTGAAAATGTAATGAGACTGTTTGGAAAACCAGATCCTACCACGCGTTCAACTCTTGATGAGTACAACAAATTCTTTAGACAACCACTTAAAATGCTGTCTGCTGCTGGAGTCCTTTCTGAGATGCGAAAGGGGTCGAAAATCGAATTCTATGTAGAAGACTTAACCGTCTTTGACAAAGGTATAATAATAAATCACAACAAAAACCGAGCCAACCTACACTAAAACGCCACTTTTTGTATCAACAAAAGGGGCGTTTTTTTCATGGCTCGACAGGGAAAGGAGTGGTATCAATCAAAAATTAAAAATGGAAAGGGGGAATATTTTTCGCTGGCCGGGCCGTATGGTCTGGCCTTTTTTCATGCCACAAAAAAGGAGGTTAGCGAATGGCAGATGAAACATTGAACAAGGGCCCGGAGGGAGAAAAGCTCCCGGAGTCCCCAGCCCCGGATGGGCCCGGCGCACCGCCCGCGCCGGAACAGGCCGAACAGGTGACGCTCCCCGGTATGGGCGAGGGCGGCCCTGCTCCGTCTGGTAAGGTCATCAACCTGTCGGATGTGCGGGGTGATGATGATAAGGGCGGCAAGGCTCCCGCCGTTGAAGCGGAAAAGCCGGAAAAGCGCCGGGGCCGTCCGCCAAAGGAACAGGCGGAGCCGAAGTCTCCAAAAGCGGAAAAGACGGCCAAGCCCCGCGCAGGCCGCCCACCCAAGGGGGACAAGGCGGCCCGCGCCGAGGCTCAGCCGTCCACGCGAGACAAAGTGTCCCAAAGTAAAAAGAAAACCCCGGAAAAGGGCTCCGGCGGGATGGGCCCGCCCAAGTCTCCGCCAAAGGGCAAGGCCGGGCCCGTCAAAGCTGCGGCGGCCCCTGTCCCGGAGATCAACCTGCCGCCTACACCAGCCGAGCCGCCCCGCCCGGTTGAGGAGGGCAAGGTTGTCTATTTGAAATTGTCCGAGCTCCATGCGTTCCACACGTTCCGGGAGCATCCCTACAAGGTGCAGGACGATAAGGCGATGGATGACCTGGTGGGGACGATCAAGGAGCATGGCGTTATGACCCCCGCCACCGTCCGCCCGGAAAAGGACGGCCAGGGCTATGAGATCATCGCGGGCCACCGCCGTCATCATGGCAGTGAACGGGCCGGGCTGGATGAAATGCCCTGTATTGTCCGCAACATGACGGACTTTGAAGCCGTCCGGGAAATGCGGAACAGCAACAAACAGCGCGGGGAGCCCCTCCCCAGCGAGTTGGCCCGCCTGCTGGATTTGGAGGTGGAGGCTATCAAGCACCAGGGGGCCCGCCCCGGCAACAGCCAGGAGGAGCAGGCCCTGGGGAAACGCTCTGTTGAGATTGTGGGTGCGGATCACGATATGAACTATAAAAAAGTCATGCGTTATATCCGGCTTAATTCTCTTGTCCCGGAGCTCCTGGATATGACGGACGCCAAAAAGCTGGGCTTTATGCCTGCGGTGGAGCTGTCCTATATCCGCCCGGAAAACCAGCGATTGATCGCTGTTTCCATTGAGGGGGAGCAGTCCTCCCCCTCGGTCAACCAGGCCAAGCGGCTCCGGGAGCTTGACAAGGAGGGCAAGCTCAACGGCGATGTGATTGACGGGATTTTGAGTGAAGAAAAGAAGGAGGATCGCGGCGTGATTATTTCAACATCTGAACTGTCGAAGTATTTTGGCAAGGAGGTCACTCCCGCCAAAATGAAAGAACAGATTATGGCCCTGCTGGACGACTGGAAAGAGAAACAGCCGCCCGAACTGGCAAAGCCGGAGAAAAAGAACACTCTGGAAAAGTAACGGGGCTTTGCTTCGAGACACTTTGTCCCAAGGTGCCGGGCCCCGGAAAAGCAGGGCTCTGTGGTGATATATCCCCCGTCGCCGGGGATAAAAAAGCACAGTCGGAGGTGGGCTGTCAAGGGGGCGGAACGCCCCGCCGCTTGCGGTGGCTTGCCCTTGACGGCCTGCCCCGGCTGTGCTATCTCCGGCCACGCGGCGGGGGTATATCCTCCAGAGCCGCTCCCTTTCCCTGGATAGGGAAAGGGCGGGGGGATAGGGTTGACCCGGCCCAACAATTCAGTTACGGAGGTTTTGACGATGAAACGACCCCTTGCTTATATTACCGCCGCATGGTGCGGCGATGACGATGACAATATGGAACGGGCGGCGCGGTACTGCCGCATCGTGTACGAGGCGGGCTTTTCGCCTGTCTGCCCCGCGCTGTATCTGCCCCTGTTTCTCAATGATGCGGTGCCGGAGGAGCACAAGAACGGCATCGACATGGCCCGCGACCTGCTCCGGCGTTCCCGTGTGCTGGTGGTGTGCGGCCACTCTATCACCGAGGCGATGAAAAATGATATTGCGGTGGCCCAGCGGCTGGGGATCACAGCGACCACCCTGGACGGCATTTTGACGGTCAAGGGCCAGGGCCGCCACTAACGCGCCGGGCCCAGAGAACGGCGGCACTTGGAGACACTTTGTCCCAAGGTGCGCCGGGGAAAGGAGGGATATAGCTGGTTGACGAGGATGTTTCCAGACGTACCATAGCACTATCCATAAAGGCCAGCAAGCTGACGGCGCGGGTGCTGGCCCAGGCGCTCCAAGCGGCGGGCCGCAAAATTGCAAAGACCCGCCGGGAGCACCAGACGCCCCACGGCAGGCAAACGGTGCGCCAGCTCATGGCCCACGGAGCCGCCACAAACAGCATTGAAATTGAAGCTCCCCGGCAGTTTGACCGGGTGGCCCGCCGCTTCAATGTGGATTATGCCTTTTATAAAACCGGGCCGGACAAATACCTGCTGTTTTTCAAAAGCGGCCAGGCGGACGCGGTGACAGCTTGCTTTTCTGAATACTCCAAACGCCTGTTGAAGCGTTCCAAGTCCAGCCGTGTCCCCATCCGGGAACAGCTCAAACGGGCTGAGGATCAGCTTGCAAAGGAAAAGCCCCGGAAGAAAGAACGAGTAAAGGAGGCGGCCCGTGAGGACAGATAAACTCAAAAAGTATTTGATACCTAACATCCCCTATCTGTTTATCCTGTGGGCCTGTCTGAAACTGGGGACGGCCTACCGGCTGGCGGCGGGTGCGGATGTTGCTCATAAGCTCATGGGGCTGGGCCAGACCATTGGCCCGGCCTTTGCCGACTTTGCGCCGGGGCTTGCTCCCTTTGACTGGCTCGTTGGCATTGTGGGCGCGGCGGCGTTCCGTCTGCTGATCTACACGAAAAGCAAAAACGCCAAAAAGTACCGCCGGGATGAGGAGTATGGCTCCGCCCGCTTTGGAACGGAAAAGGATATAAAGCCCTTTGTCGATCCCAAGTTTGAGAATAATGTCATTCTCACCGGGACGGAATTTCTTACCATGAACACGCGCCCGAAAAATCCGGCCAACGCCCGGAACTTGAATTGCTGTGTCATCGGCTCGTCCGGCTCCGGCAAAACCCGGTTTTGGCTCACGCCCCAGCTTCTCCAGGCTCATTCCTCTTTCGTGGTGGTTGATCCCAAGGGCGGGGTGCTCTCCCAGGTAGGCCGCTTTTTACAGCGGCGGGGGTATAAGATCAAGATTTTTAACAGCATTGATTTTTCTAAATCCATGCACTATAACCCGCTGGCCTATCTCAAAAACGAGGCGGACATTCTCAAATTTGTGGATACGCTCATAGCCAACACAAAGGGGGACGGCAAGGAGGGCGATCCGTTCTGGACAAAATCGGAAACGCTTTTGTATTGCGCCCTGCTGTCCTATATCATTTTCGAGGGCCCCGCCGAGGATCGGAACATGAATACGCTGGTGGATATGATTTCCGGCATGGAGGTCAAGGAGGATGATGAAAACTTCCTAAACACCGTGGACTATATGTTTAAGGGCCTGGAAAAACGCAAGCCGAATTGCTTTGCTGTCAAGCAATACAAAAAATACAAGCTGGCCAGCGGCAAAACCGCAAAAAGCATTTTGATTTCCTGCGGAGCTCGTCTGGCTCCGTTTGACATCCCCCAGCTCCGGGAAATTATGAGTTATGACGAGCTGGAGCTTGACCGCATCGGAGATCGGAAAACGGCGGTTTTCTTTACTATTTCCGATACCACGCCCACCTATAACTTTATTGTGGCCCTGGCCTTTTCGCAGATGTTTAATCTTCTTTGCGAGAGGGCGGACAACGTACACGGGGGCCGTCTGCCCCATCATGTGCGGGTGCTGTGGGACGAGGCGGCCAACACGGGCCAGGTGCCAAACCTGGAAAAGCTGGTGGCGGTGATCCGCTCCCGCGAGGTGAGCCTGTGCCTGTTCTATCAGCAGTTGGCACAATGCAAGGCCATCTATGATAAGCACGCGGAGACCATTCTCGGAAATATGGACAGCGTGATCTTCCTGGGTGGCCGGGAGGCCAGCACAATCAAGGAAATTTCCGAGAACTGGCTGGGAAAGGCCACAATCTCCATGCAGACCGAGGGCCGCTCCCGCGGCCAGTCGGAAAGCTACAACCAGAATACCCAGCGGCTGGGCCGGGAACTGATGACCCCCAGCGAACTGGCGACCATGCCGGGCGACAAGTGCATTTTGCAGTTGCGGGGCCTGCCCCCGTTTTTCTCGCCCAAATACGATTTGAAGCAGCATCCCAACTATAAGCAAACGGCGGAAGCCGATAAAAAGAAAAACGCCTTTGACCTTGATAAACTCATAAACCGCCGCAGGCGGCCTGGGCTGAACGAGGCTTGTGAGGTGTACAAGGTGGCCGTGTCGGAAACTTCGCTCACAGACGAGGACGAGGACATCCTCAACTATGACGATGTGGACGATCCGGACGCTTTTGTATAAATATCGCTTCGGGACAAAGTGTCCCGAAGTGGCAACCTGCCGCCAGGAATGGCGGCTTTTTTCATGGCCGGGGCATCTCCCCGGAGAAAAGGAGGCTCTATGCAGTTTTTCGCATCTGCTATCGACACTTTACAGACCCTTGTTGTGGCCCTCGGCGCTGGCCTGGGCGTGTGGGGCGTAGTCAATCTGCTGGAGGGTTACGGTTCAGACAATCCGGGCTCCAAAAGCCAGGGCATGAAACAGCTCATGGCGGGCGGCGGCATCATCCTGCTGGGCACAACGCTGATCCCCCTGCTCTCTGGCCTGTTTTAAGGTAGCGGCTTATGGATTTTCTCACCGACTGGCTCACGGATTGGCTCAAGGAGCTTTTAATCAGCGGGATCATGGGGAACCTTTCGGGGCTCTTTGATAACGTAAACGCCCAAGTCGGAGAGATTGCGGTACAAGTGGGAACAACCCCGGCGGCATGGCACGCCGGGGTGTTCTCCCTGATCCGCCAGCTTTCCGAAACGGTAATTTTGCCGATTGCCGGAATGGTGCTGACCTTTGTTGCGACCTATGAACTGATCCAGATGCTTTTGGAAAAAAACAATATGCACGAGTTTGATGTGGCGAATATCTACAAATGGATGTTCAAAACGTCCTGTGCCATCCTTATTCTGTCAAACACATTCAATATCGTAATGGCCGTGTTTGACGTGTCCCAGAGCGTGATTGCACAATCGGCGGGGCTGATCCAGGGTTCCACGGACATTACGCCGGATATGCTGACCCAGCTTGAAACGACGCTGGAGGGTATGGATTTAGGGCCGCTGTTGGGCCTGTGGCTCCAGTCCTCCATTATCGGCGTTACCATGTGGGCGCTGAATATCATTATTTTCGTGCTGGTCTATGGCCGCATGATTGAAATATATCTGCTCACCAGCCTGTCCCCCATCCCTGTGGCGACCCTTGCCAACCGGGAATTGGGACACACGGGCCAGAACTATCTGCGCTCGCTGTTCGCCGTGGGATTCCAGGGGATGCTCATTCTGGTGTGCGTGGCAATTTACGCGGTGCTTGTCCAGGGGATCGCCACAGGCGGAGATCCCATCGGGGCGATATGGGGCACCGTTGGCTATACGGTATTGCTTTGCTATATGCTGTTCAAAACGGGCAGTATCTCCCAGCGCATTTTCGGCGCGCATTAGAGGGGAGGCGCGTATGGCAGAACATTCAACCTTGGGACAAAATGTCCCGAAGTCCCCGGCTCCCCCGGAGGGGCTGTTCCTTATGGACGGCATCGAGGGCCTGCGCTCCCTGCCCCAACACTCGGTTGATATGCTCTTGACCGATCCGCCCTATGGCACGACCCGCAACTTTTGGGATGTGCCCCTGCCGCTCCCGGAGCTTTGGGAGGCGGTGCGCTGGGCGGTCAAGCCGGAGGGTGCGGTGCTGTTCTTTGCTCAATGCCCCTATGATAAGGTGTTGGGGGCCTCCAACCTCCCTATGCTCCGCTATGAGTGGGTATGGTACAAGAGCCGGTGTACTGGCTTTCTCAACGCAAGGCGGGCCCCCTTGAAACGGACGGAGAACATTCTGGTATTCTATCAAAAGCTCCCCTATTACGATCCGCAGTTCGAGCAGGGCAAGCCCTATAAGAAAACCGCTGACCGGGGCGGCAACAGCCCCAACTATGGAAAATTTGTCCGTTCCGGCGGCGGCTCCGAGGACGGCCTGCGCTTTCCCGGAAACCTGCTGACATTCCCATCGGTACAGCGCACCGTCCACCCCACGCAAAAGCCCGTGGAGCTGTGCGAGTATTTCATCAAGACCTACACCCGCCCCGGCGAGGTGGTGGCGGACATCTGCGCGGGCTCCGGCACAACTGCCGTGGCCGCCGTCAACACGGGCCGCCGCTTTATCTGCTTTGAAACCGCCCCGGCCTTTTACGCCCCGGCCACGGAGCGCATCCGGCTGGCGCAGGCGGCTGCGGAGGCCGGGGAGAAAGGAGTCTGACTATCGGAAACTATTCTATCATCTACGCCGATCCGCCCTGGCGGTATTCTGCAAAGAACGTACAGGGGGCGGCGGAAAATCACTACCCCACAATGGGGATCGAGGAGCTATGTGCGCTCCCGGTGGCTGATCTGGCGGCCCCGGACAGCGCACTTTTTTTGTGGGCCACGTTCCCGCAGTTGCCGGAGGCCCTGCGGCTCATTAAGGCGTGGGGCTTCACTTATAAAACCGTGGCTTTTGTCTGGCTGAAGAAAAACAAAAAGGCGGACAGTTGGTTTTACGGCCTGGGCTTCTGGACGCGGGGCAACGCGGAAATCTGCCTGCTGGCGACCAGGGGCCATCCCAAACGGCAGGCCACGAATATCCATCAGTTTATCATTTCCCCCGTTGAAGCCCACAGCAAAAAGCCGGACGAGGCCCGCGACAAGATTGTTTCCCTCCTGGGCGACCTGCCCCGCGTGGAGCTCTTTGCGAGACAGACCCCGCCCGGCTGGGACGTGTGGGGAAACGAGGTGGAGAGCACCGTCCCGGACTTCGGGACACTTTGTCCCAAGGTGGGCGGCCCGAAAGGAGGTCTTTCATGCCCTATGTAAATGTACCCAACGACTTATCCAAAATCAAAACGAAAATGGCCTTTAACCTAACCAAACGCCAGCTTGTCTGCTTTGGCGGCGCGGCGGCGGTGGGTATCCCCTCCTATCTGCTGGCCCGCAGCTCTATCGGCAACACCGGGGCCATGTTCCTTATGCTGGCCGTTATGCTCCCGGCGTTTTTGCTGGCGATGTATGAGCGTGACGGGCTCCCCTTTGAAAAGGTGATTAGAAATATCATCCGGGCCCGTTTCCTGCGGCCCGGCGCGAGGCTCTATCAGACGCAGAATTTATACGCCCCGTTTACCCTGCGGGGCTCCGTGGGAAAGGAGGATGCGATTGCAACAAGCAAAAAAGCAAACACCCAGGCGCGGCCCCGCCGCAAAGGGTAAAAAACGGGCGGCCCTGTCCGCCCAGCAGACAATCCCCTATGTGCGGATGCTCCCGGACGGCGTGTGCCAGCTCCCCGGCGGGCTCTATACAAAAACCGTGGAATATGAGGACATCAATTATTCTGTGGCAAGCACCGAGGATCAGACGGCTATCTTTAGCGGCTGGAGCTCATTCCTCAATTACTTTGACAGCTCTCTGCCGTTCCAGCTTTCTTTCATTAACCGCCGTTCCCACTCCCGGAGCCGCTACAAGGTGAACATTCCCCAGGCCGAGGATGACTTTAACAGCGTCCGGGCCGAGTTTACCGGGATGCTGAAAAATCAGATTGCCCGGTCAAACAATGGGATTGAACGCTCAAAATATATTACCTTTGGCATCCCGGCGGAAAGTCTGGACGAGGCGCGGCCCCGGCTGGAGCGCGTGGAGGCGGACGTTATGAGCAACTTTAAGCGGCTGGGCGTGCCCTCCGAGCCTATGGACGGGCGGGCGCGTCTGGCCCTGCTTCACGGCCAGATGCATCCTGGGAGCCGGGAGCCGTTCCGCTTCTCCTGGGGGGATATTGCAAAGACGGGGCTCGGCACAAAGGACTTTATTGCCCCCGACAGCTTTGACTTCCGCCAGCCCCGGCTGTTCCGCATGGGCCAGTATTGGGGCGCGGCCTCCTACTTGCAGATTTTGGCGTCGGAGCTCTCTGACAAGCTCCTGGCGGAAATTTTGGAGCTTGACGCGGAAATGACCGTGACCCTCCATATCCAGACCGTGGATCAGCTAAAGGCGATTAAAACCATCAAGGGGAAAATTTCTGACATTGGAAAAATGAAAGTGGAGGAACAGCGCAAAGCTGTCCGGGCCGGATATGACCCCGACATTCTGCCGCCCGACCTTATCACATTTTCCAAGGACGCGGCGGAGCTTCTGGCCGACCTCCAGTCCCGCAACGAGCGGATGTTCCTCTTGACCTTTACCGTGGTAAATCTGGCCCCCACCCGCCAGCGGCTGGAAAATGATATTTTCACGGTGGGCGGTATCGCGCAGAAATACAACTGCACATTGAAGCGGCTGGACTGGCAACAGGAGCAGGGCTTTGTTTCCTCCCTGGCCCTGGGCGGGAATGAGGTGGAAATCCAGCGGGGCATGACTACCAGCTCCACGGCGATCTTCATTCCCTTTATGACCAGGGAGCTCCGCATGGCCGGGCCGTCCCTCTATTACGGCATGAACGCACTTTCCCACAACGTCATTATGGCGGACAGGAAAAAGCTGAAATCCGCGAATGGGCTCTACCTGGGCTCTACTGGCTCCGGCAAGAGCTTCGCGGCAAAGCGGGAGCTGCTCAACGTCTTTCTTACCATTCCCCAGGATCGGATTATCATTGTAGACCCGATGGGCGAATATGCCCCGCTGGTGCGGCGGCTGGGCGGCCAGGTGATTGAGATTGCCCCGGACAGCCCTAATCACATTAACCCTATGGACATCCAGATGGGCGGCAACGACGAGGACAGCCCCCTTTCCATGAAAGCTGATTTTCTGCTGTCCCTGTGCGAGCTGGTGGTGGGCGGCAAGGAGGGCTTACAACCGATTGAGAAAACCGTCATAGACCGCTGTGTGCGGTTGGTCTACCGGGATCTGGCCCTGGGCGTGGGGGACGGCAGGATGCCCTTGCTCCAGGACTTGTACGAGGAACTTTTGAAACAGCCGGAGCCGGAGGCCCGGCGCGTGGCGACGGCCCTGGAGCTCTACTGTACAGGCTCCCTTAACCTGTTCAACCATCCCACGAATGTCAAAACCGACTGCCGTGTGGTGTGCATCGTGCTCAAGGGCATGGGAGACAATCTCCGAAAAATTGCGATGCACGTCACAAATGAGTTTGTCAATTCCTCGGTCAATACCAACTATCAGAGCGGCATCTCGACTTGGTGCTACTTTGACGAGTTCCATGTTCTGCTCCGAGATCAGCTCACCGCCAGCTATTTTGTTTCCATCTGGCAGATGCTCCGCAAACGGGGCTGTGTGCCCAGCGCGTTGACGCAGAACGTCAAGCACCTGCTGGCCAGCCCGGAAATCCAGAATATTCTGGACAACACGGATTTTATGATCCTGCTGTCCCAGGCGCAGAGTGACCGGGCAATTCTGGCAAAACAGCTCGGCATTTCCGAGCATCAGCTTTCCTATATCACACACAGCAATTCCGGCGAGGGCCTGCTGTTCTATGGGAATGTGACCATCCCCTTTATGGATCGTTTCCCCCGTGGGGAGATTTACGATCTTCTGACCACCCGCCCGGAGGATTTGAAAGATGGCGCGGCGGGATAAGGCTGGCCCTGGGCCCCGTGTGCGCCCGGAGCAGGCCGCGCCCCAGGGGGCTCCGGGCCCGGAGGCCGGGGCTGGCACGAAAGAACAGGCCGGGGGCACTTCGGGACAAAGTGTCCCAAAGTCCAAATTCCGGCAAAAGAGCAGGCAGGAACAGGCCGCCGCGTCCAAGCTCCGTATGGAAAAGCGCGGGGAGAAGCTGGAGGCGGCAAAGGGCAAGCTGGCAAAGCAGAAACCCCAAAAGAAACCCGGCCCCGTCAAACGGGCGGGCGGGGCCCTGGGGGGCTCCGTCCACGGCTTTGTGCATGGGAAGATTTACGAGGTAGAGCAGGAAAATGTAGGCACCGAGGGGGCCCATCACTCCGAGCTTTTGGGCGAGTCCGCGTTCCGCCAGGGCTCCCGCTTCGTGGGGCGGCGCATACGGGAGCACCCGGCGCGGGCCGTCCGGAGGGCCGAGGCCCGGTATGGCAAGGCTGCGGCGGACTATCAATTTTACACCGCCGCCCAGGAACACCCGGAGCTCTCGAAAAATGCCCTGTCCCGCTACTGGCAGAAACGGCGGCTCCGCAAGCAGTACCAAAAGCGGGCAAAGGAGGCCGCCCGCCAGGGGGCCGTGGCCGCTGAAAAGACCGCCGCCGCCACCGAAAAGCTGTCGGCCCAGGCGGTGGGCTTTGTGAAGCGGCATCCCCTGGGCGTGCTCCTGGCCCTGGCCTGTGTCCTGCTCATTCTGTCTATGCAGTCCTGTTCGTCCGCATTGGTTTTGCTCGGCAACGCCGGGGCCGGGGCTGTTGGGGCTACCACCTACCCATCCCCGGACGGGGAAATCCTGGCGGCGGAGGCGGCCTACCTCAATCTGGAGGCGGAGCTCCAAAACTATCTTGATACCTACACCAGCACCCACAACTATGACGAGTACCATTTTGATCTGGATGAAATCGAACACGATCCCTATGTGCTGATCTCCATTCTCTGTGTGCTCCACGAGGGGGAATGGACGGCGGCCCAGGTGCAGGGTACGCTGGGGATGCTCTTTGACCGCCAGTATATTCTCACAGAGCGCGTGGTGGTGGAGACACGGTATGACAGCGACGACGAGCCCTATTCCTGGTATATCTGTTATGTAACGCTGGAGAATTTTGACCTGTCCCATCTGCCTGTGTATTTCATGGGCGAGGAGCAGTTGGCCCGGTACTCCCTCTATATGTCTACCCTGGGAAACCGCCCCGACCTGTTCCCCGGCTCCGCCTATGTGGATCGCTATGTGACAAACCCGCCCGCCGGATATGAGGTGCCGGGGGAATATCTGGACGATGAAACATTCGCCGCTATGCTCTCCGAGGCGGAAAAATACCTGGGCTATCCCTATGTATGGGGCGGGAGCTCCCCGGCCACGTCCTTTGACTGCTCCGGCTTTGTGTCCTGGGTAATCAATCACTCCGGCTGGAATGTGGGCCGCCTGGGGGCCCAGGGGCTCTATAACATCTGTACCCGCACCAGCTCCCCGCGTCCCGGTGATCTGGTCTTTTTCAAGGGCACCTATGACACGCCGGGCGTTTCCCATGTGGGCATCTACGTTGGGGACGGAATGATGATCCATTGTGGCGATCCCATCAGCTATGCAAACTTAAATACCAGCTACTGGCAGTCTCATTTCTACGCCTACGGGCGTTTGCCTTGAATGGAGGTTTTGAATGGCAACAGCAAAAAGTATGAAAATCCAGGCCGAGATTGATAAGGTCAAGGCCAAAATCAGCGAACAGCAGGCCCGGCTGAAAGAATTGGAGCAGAAGAAACTGGAGGCCGAAAACAGCGAGATCGTGGACATCGTGCGGGGCATGAGCATCCCCCTTGCGGAGCTCCCCCTGGTGCTCCAGAAGCTCCGGGACGATGGCACTTTGGGACAAAGTGTCCCGAAGTCCGAGCCCGCGCCTGTTACCGAGGGAAAGGAGGACAACTGAATATGAAACGCTTTCGAGTCTTGACGGCGGCGCTTTGCGCCGCTGTTCTTTTATGCGGCTTTACCCCCGCAACGGCCTACGCCGGGGGCGGCGAGGACTGGGAGGGGCTTGACCCCGTGGAGCCCGCTGTCACGGAGGAGCCGGTGATTGAGCCCGGCGAGGGCTTTTCTGAGGACGGCAATCTTGTGACCCGTGATCTGCTCTATGACAAGCATACCAACAAGCAGTTTATTACCGTCCAGACCAGCGGCGGGGCCACCTTTTACATTGTCATTGACTACGACAAGCCCGTGGACGAGGACGGCGAACAGTACCAGACCTATTTTCTGAATACGGTGGACGAGGCCGACCTGCTGGCCGCTGCCGAGGCCGCTGGCGTAGAGCTGGCCTCCTGCTCCTGCTCGGACAAATGCGCGGCGGGGGCCGTCAATACCGACTGCGCGGTGTGCGCCGTCAACATGACCGAGTGCGCAGGTGTGGAGCAAAAGCCGGAACCAGAACCGGAGCCTGTGGCCGAGCCCGACGCCGAGCCGGAAACAGAAAAAGGCAACGCCGGGATGCTCCTGCTGGTGCTGGCCGTGGCGGTGCTGGGCGGCGGGGCCGCGTTCTATTTCAAGGTGTACCGCCCCAAACAGCAGGCGGCAACAGAGCCGGAGGAGGACTACGGCGAGGAACTGGAGGACTATGACGGCGAGGAGGACGGCCCGCCCTGGGATGAGGACGAGGACGAAAACGAGGATACGGAGGACGGGGAATGAATTTCACAGCAAGCTCTTTTGAACGGATGATGAAACAAAAGCCCCGGCCCCAGGCTCCCGGCCCGGCCAAACCGCCCAGAGGCTCCGCCTGCTCCGGCTGTCCCTACTGGCGGGGCCTGCGCTGTGTCTGCTGTTATCAGAAACTTTCTCCCAGGCCGGGCGGCGGGAGGTGACGCTTTGGCCCGCGAACTGACACGGGAGGAAAAGGCGGCCATCCGCTCCCTGGTGGTGAAATGGTGCGCCAACTATGACCGGGCCTGTGGATGCCTGCCCCTGGACTATGAGTGCTATATGCTGGGAAAGTGCTGGACAGGTGCCTATTGCCGCTACTTCCGGGAGGCCGTCCTGCCCCTTGATCCAGCTCTGGAGGCCGCCCTTACTACTGTGGGCCCCAGGCCGGATTTCAAGCCCTGCCCCATCTGCGGCGGGGCCGTGGCCCCGGACAGGCGGCAGGCATATTGTTCAGAGGCTTGCGCCTTAAAAGCCCACCGCCGCCAACAGCGGGAATATATGCGCCGGAAACGGGGGTGATCTGTTGACAATTAGCCCCCGGAAAACCCGCTGATTTCAAGGCTTTTTGGGGCCGCTTTTGGGGCGGGCCGTAGTTTTATATGCCCGGCCCTGGAATGGCCGAAATGTTGTCAACATGGAAAAACGGGACTTTGGGACAAAGTGTCCCGAAGTCCCAGGCTGTTATGCTTGAGGAGGTGTCTATGGAAAAACAGAAAGACCAGGAATTTGCACATCTGGAGGTCAAACGTCTTTGCGGCGTGTTCGGCGCGCCCCTGCCCCCTGTGGAGGAAAAGCCCGTGGATAAGGTCAAGGAGCCGCCCCGCCCCTATCGGAGTCGGGAACGGGAGGAGCGGTGACAAAGAAACGCCGCCGCCCTGTCCATCTTCATGTCATGGTGTCTGAGGAGGAGCAGGCGCTGATCCGGGAGCGCATGGCCGAGGCTGGCATCCGCAACATGGGGGCCTATATGCGGAAAATGGCCCTTAACGGCTATGTGCTCCACGTTGACCTCTCGCCCGTCCGGGAGCTGGTGTCGCTCCAGCGGCGGTGCTCAAACAATCTAAACCAGGTGGCGATCCAGGCCAACACCTACGGCGGCATCTACCCGGAGGAGATCGCCGCTCTGCAAAGGGACTATGCGGCCTTATGGGGGCCGCTGTCTGATTTACTGGAAAGGCTCTCCGCCGTGGTGGAGCTTTGACCCTCCGGGGAGCGGTGTTTTACCGCTCCCCGGTTTTCACGACTTTGGGACACTTTGTCCCAAGGTGGCGAAAGCCGCATACAGAGAGGAGGGGTATTCACGGCCACAACCTACATCCGGCCTTACAAGGTAGCGGCTGGAAAAAGCGCAATCCAGACGATGGAGGAGCGGTTTGATTATGGGCTCAATCCCAAAAAGCTGGGGGCCGTGTCCGCTTATCTCTGCGACCCGTCCACAGCTCCCGCCGAGTTCCTGCTGGTAAAAAGCCAGTACCAGGCGGAAACGGCCCGGCCCGTGGAGCGCGGGGCCCTGTTCTTCCAGATCCGGCAGGCGTTCCCGCCCGGCGAGGTGACGGCGGAGGAGGCAAATAAAATCGGCTATGAAACGGCGATGCGCTGGACGAAAGGCAAATACCAGTTTTTTGTCTGCACACATACCGACAAGGGCCACATTCACAATCACATTTATTACAACTCCACGGCCTTTGACCGCTCCCGGAAATTCCATAATTTCATCGGCTCGTCCTTTGCCCTGCGGCGGCTGTCTGACCGGGTGTGCATTGAGCACGAGTTGTCCTATATCCAAAATCCCAAACTGCACAGCAAGGGCCGTTTTCTCCATTACGGTCAATGGATCGGGGAAAAGCCGCCCTCTGCCCAGCAGAGGGTGCGGCTGGCTGTCATCGCGGCCCTGGAGAAAAAGCCCGCCGACTTTGCGGCGTTCCTGCGGCTCATGGAGGAGTCCGGCTTTGCCGTCAAGCATGGGCGGGGCGGCGTGATCTCGTTCCTGGCTCCCGGCCAGGATAAACCGACCCGGCTCCGGGCTTCTACCCTGGGCGCGGGCTTTGACCCGGAGGACATCCGGGCGGTGATTGCCGGGGAGCGGCCCATCCCGGAACTCCCCCAGGACGCTCCGGCCCCGCCCCGGCGCGTTGATCTTGTGATTGACATTCAACAGCGCATGGCCCAGGGCAAGGGCCCGGCCTATGCGCGGTGGGCCAAGGTCTACAATCTAAAGCAGATGGCCGCCGCGCTCCAGTATCTGCGGGAGCAAGAACTGGCCGACTATGCCGCGCTGGAGGCCAGCACCGAGACGGCGGTGGATCGCTTTCACAAGTTGGCCGGGGAGCTGCGGGACACGGAGGCCGCCCTCTCCAAAACGGCCCGGCTTATGGAGGCCACGGTGGACTATGCCAAGACCCGGCCTGTGTTCGATGGTTACAAGGCGGCCCGGTACAGTAAAAAATACCTGGCCCAGCATGAGGCGGAGCTGGCCGCTTATCGGGCGGCAAAGGCGGCCATGAATGAAATCCTGGACGGGGCAAAGCTCCCCAAAATAGACACGCTGAAAAAATCCCGCCGGGAGCTGGCGGAAAAGAAAAAGGCCCTCTATGCCGAGTACCGCCAGGCCCAGGCGGATATGCGGGAGGCCGTGGCGGTCAAGGCGAATATTGACCACCTGCTCGGCGTGACGGACGGGCGGGAAAATAAGGCCCAGGAGCGGTAGCGACAGGCCGCAGACAACAGGCGCATAGCGCCGGGACTTTGGGACACTTTGTCCCGAAGTCCTGCGGGTTTGGGGAGCTCCCCAACAAGCATTTTTGCGGGCCTGCGGCCCGGCAAAAATTTCGGAGTGTGGACACACTCGAATTGCTTGCCAAAACGTGCGGGCCTCGGAAGTACCCGCGTTAAAACATCGGACTTATGTCATTTCACTCTTGTATTGTTCTATTGGATGTGCTAAAATAAAGTTGATTTTTAGAATTTGTTTTTATTTTGCAGGGAAGAGGTGACGGGATGCCAAAGGTAGCTTATTCTGAGGAGGATAGAGAGCGCATCAGAACGGAACTCGTTGCAGTTGGTCTTGAACTGATGGCAAAACAGGGCATACAGCATACTACTGTGGAGCAAATATATAAAAAGGTTGGTATTTCACGAACTTTCTTTTACTCTTTCTTTGCAACGAAAGAAGATTTGATCGTTGAAACGCTGTACTTGCAACAGCCTAAAATTATTGAGCAAGTGCAAAGACTGATGGCCGATCCTGCTTTAAGCTGGCGTGATGCCGTGAAACAATTTCTCTATGCCTGTTGTTACGGAGAGAAAAATGGCATCGCTGTTTTAACGATTGAAGAACAGCAACTCATTTTCAAACGTTTGTCAAAGGAAAGCTATCAAATATTCCGTCAAAAGCAGCTCCGTCTTTTTGGAGAAATTTTAGAAAACTTTGGTATAAAGGCGGACGCGGCAAGGATCAATTTATTTACGAATTTGAGTCTGACAGCGATGGTTGTACGCAAGGCAATTCCTGATACGTTACCTCTGTTTGTTCCCGAAGTTGCCGATGAAACAGTTGACTTTCAAATAAACGCTATTGTGGATGCCCTGGAGAAATTAAAAGCAACACCTACCGCTTGAGTGATTGAAATGAGATAATCCGTCCGAATATCATGTTTCGGCCATATATTCAGACGGATTTCTTTTTAGCCAGGATAAAAACAAATTTGGTTTTTTGCTCTTATTTTTGAGAGATAAAACCTAAAATAAAACGCAAAGGAGAACACGCGATGAAAGTATTTGATCTGTTCGTAAGCAAATATCCACCGGGTAATGATTTGAGAAAACCTACTGCGGAAACGCTGGAGCAATTTCAAGGGAAAGTGCCAGCGGAGCTTCTGAACTTTTGGCAGGAATATGGTTTCGGAAATTATGGCGGAGGTTTGCTAAAAATTATTGATCCAACCGATTATATTGATACGCTCACTCTTTGGCTGGGCGAACAGGAGGGGTGCCTTCCCATTCTAATGACTGGATTTGGAACGCTTTTTATTTACCGCAAGCTGTCTGATACAGCCGATGATATGTGCCTGCTTGATATTCACAACCGCAGATCGGGCAGTTTCTCTACCAGCTTTTCCGATTTTTTTGAGCGTATTATTCCTGCCGAAAATTTTGCGGCGCAGTTTCTGAGAGTGGGTCTATTTCAAGAAGCATTTGCTAAACATGGCGGCCTTTCAGAAAACGAGATTTTCTTCTTTGCTCCGGCTTTGGCTTTTGGGGGAACTGAGTCCATTCAATATGTCGAAAAGGGAAATGCCGTTGTTCATCAGCACTTGTTGTTTGAAATGGGGGCGGATCATTCCGATGATACAGAACCGGATGATATGTGGTCGCAAGCCTATGAAGCAAATCCCCATGTGTTTGAATTGGATAATGGCGGGCTTATGGTTAGCTTCACCTTTTCGGAAACTGTGGATACCATCCTGCCAGTAGCACCAGAAACGCTATATGAGATTGAGGGAGAGACTATTTCTCTATGGGCGCTGACTTTCGTTAGTCTAACAAAAGAGGAAAACCTTGGCTTTTTGGAGTACCACAAGGCTTTGAAACAATTACAACCCTACATTGTGGAAACGAGAGGAGATCACATATTAGTTCGCGGCCTGAGTTTGGCAGAGATGGAGCATATTCTGGCAAAGCAATAAATTTGCTTTACCGCTACTTTGGGACAAAGTGTCCCGAAGTGATATAGCTACTATCAAAATTATTTCATTTATGATGCTGTGGGTATTGCCCCATCCAGTTTCATATAAACACATTCAAACATTTAGGAGGAAAAGTCATGGGATTTTTTAGCAAGTTATTTAAGGGCCCTGAAATTGACATGGAAAAGAGCAACGCAAATGCAAAGAAAATGCGTGCTCTATTTAATCAGGTTGTAGAGAACGGGGACAATTACAGACTGATTTTCGGATATACCGAGGATGTGAGCCGGTTTAACTATGGCTTTGTTCATGGGAGCAAAACAAAGATCGGAAATTTAATTGTCGGCTGGAACGAAGCCAGCCAGACGATTGTGGTTGTTCCCACAGTACCCGATCTTTCCGGCTGTGGCGATCCGACCTACTATCGCCGTTCTGAAATTTTGAAAGCCTATCGAAACAAATACCCTACCGATGCTTTTATCATTTATCCAGACAAAAAAGGATACATTGGCATCAATGCCTATGACTGGCTGGAAGATGAAAAGCTGTATGTTTATGTATCACAGGATGATGAATTGGCCGCTTTTACCGACTTCTTTATGAATCGCTTTGCAACAAAGTGAGGTAAAAGATGCCTATTGGAGAAATCGGAGCGTTCCTGCTGTTTCTTGTGATCGTGTTTATAGTTGGAAATCTATGGTTTCATTTCGTAGAAGCAATTCTGCGGCAGATTAAAAAGCTATTTACACGTCACAAAAAACCTCCGGCATGGCATCCGCTCCCCCCGGACAAGGAGGATTGAAAATGTTCGATATAGACGAGATTAGGAAACAGGCACTCGCTTCTATGAGAGAAACCATGGAAAAGAACGAGGAACGAATTAGCAAAATTGAGGTTCCCAGCTCTGAAAAAGGCGCATCTGTGTCTGCCGCCGAAGTGGAAGAACAGATTGCCGCTAATACTCAACGTCAAGTAGAAATTCTTGGACAGATGTTTGGGCCAGATAGTATGGCTCAAATGGCTGTTAATGAGGAATTGCTGCAAAAGATGGTAAATGATAAAGTTGCTGAGGCAACTTCAGCTACTGCTGGGGACTTGATGGGACAGCTTTTCGGAGAAGATATGGGCATACTTGCGGCTGCTCTGGAAACGCTGGAAATGGAAGATGCGGACGATGAGGAAGAACTCTCATTCGATCTGGAACTGGAAGAAAAGCTCTATACTACCTTGGAAGAAACAATGGCCCGGCTTGAGGCCATGCCTGAGCCAGAAGCGATCCCATATCAAAAAGACGATGTAAAATGGGAACGCTTTGGCATCCTGCTGTCCGGTATTTTATCGACCCTTAACAGTCACGATCTGGATAGTATGGATGTGGAGGAACATATTCCTGTTATGGAGCAGAAAATCGTGTCCCTTGTGCGCCGCTCCTGGGGGATAGATGGCCGGAGTGATCTGCTGGACATGATCCGTTATCTGGCGCAGGAGGGTTATATCCTGCGGTATCAGCTTTATAGTGAGGCATCTTCGCCGGAGGAACTCATGGACGAAACTATGGACGAGGATGACCGTGAGTCTACCTGCCGGGCATGGAGGTTTGCACAACGGTATAAAGGTCAATATGCTCCCGGTTTTATGGCTGGATGGGATATTGGCCGGGCGGCGATGCTGACACGCTGGGGATGCTATTTAGGCTGGATCACAGAAAGCGAGGCTGTTGGTATTCTGTGGGATCTCTCCCAAAAGGTTGTTGAGGAACTGCATAGCTGGCGCGAATTTGCGCAATCTTATCTTTTTGGCGGTCTGATGTGGAAATTGCTATGCGGTGACAGCTCCGCAGGAAGTTACCTGGGTTATCTTGCAGACGCCGCCACAGACCTATTGACTGGAAAAGCAGAGCAGGATAACGGACAATGGCGTGATTGCCCTTGGCCTGCACAGAGAAAAATTGGTTTCACATTATAAATCTTTTTGAAAATTTGTTGCTATTCATCAGCCGCCAACGGAAACGGCATATAAAAAAACCGTTGGCTTGGCGGCTGTGTTGATGCACGCCTAAACTAAAGTTAAGCGGCGGTTTTGAAATTAACCATTTCAAGGCCGCCGCCTTTTTATATCACACGGCGGTAACAAAGGAGGTACGTCGTGTCCCGCACAATCCTTACCCGCCCCTCTAACTTATCAAAAAAAGCCAGGGCCCCGGACAAGGATATTTTAACCGTAGTTGCGAAAATTGTTATAATGTAGGTGAATATCTCAATTTATGCGCTTGCGCGGCTTTATGTCGTGCAGGCGCATTTTGTTATCCGTACTTTGAGACAAAGTGTCCCAAGGTGCGGGACGGCCCTCCCAGGTGCCGCTCCCCGCCGGCCCTCCATTTCGTTTCCCCTCAACCCGAACAAAACGAAATGGAGGACAAGCTATGACAACCATCAATCTGAAAGATTTTTATTATTGGTACATACAGGATCAATTTATCGAGGTTGCTGACGAGGTGGCCGAGGCTCTCACCGCCAGCAGACGCCAGGAGGCCGCCTATGTGGAGCGGGCCCGGTACAACAAGGCATATTATTCCCTGGACTGTGATGACGGGATCGAATATTCCGCCTGCCAGCATGAGCCCAGCCCCCAGGAGCTCCTGGATCGCAAGGAAATGTTTTTCCGGCTCTGGAACGCGCTCAACTCCCTGCCGGAGCTCCAGGGCCGCCGGGTGGATGCCCACCTCATTCTCGGTAAAAGCTATCGGGAGATCGCCCGCGAGGAGGGCGTGGATAAAAGCGCCGTTAGGTGCTCCGTCCTCTGCGGGATCAAACGCATGAAAAAATATTTGCGGGAAAATTTCTAAAAAGCATCTCCATTACCCCCTGTTTTTCTGGTGGTATATGAGAGGTAGGTTGCCTACCTCTCCACAGCAGGACGGCGGCGGCTCCGAGCATAGCGCGGGGAGCCAGGCGGCGGGTGCGCGGTGACTTCTCCACAAGAGAACGAGCGACCAACACCTGCGCCGCAGGTGGGCCGGGCCATCCCACGGCCACGATCCGCCACAGGACAGGCTGGCCGCCTGTCCCTCCGGGCCGCTGTCTCCTGCTGTGTGGGAGTGCTGCGCCGAGTATGGTTGTCTTTGGACAGGTCAAGGAAACGGGCGCGGCCTCCCTCTATCTTATGAAAGCGGGGCCTGCTTTATGAGCAGGGCTCCGGCTGGCTTCGAGACATTTTGTCCCGAAGTCCCGGTCAAAACAAGGGCCAGCACTTTCGCGGTGCTGGCCTTTGTCATTTCTGAAATGGGAGGTATTCTATGCACGCACAGACCAAATACAAAAGCGAAATGAAAACGGCTGTACTTGGTGATCGGACAATTACTATTAAAAATCTTACTCCCATTCTGCCCCCGCAGGAACGGGAAAAGCGCAGGCGCGAGGTGGAACAACAGCTTTTTGACGTGTTCCGCAAATATGCCGGACAGCGGGGGTAGTCAAAGGCATCCTTGTTGAATGGGGGCGGCAGAGGTATAATATAATTGTAGGTTGGCTCCCGTATAAACGGAAGGGAGCTAATTATGGATAATAGAATAGATGCAATTTACGGGCGGCAGTCGATTGACAAAAAGGATAGTATCAGCATTGAAAGTCAATTTGAATTTTGCCGGTATGAACTAAAAGGCGGTGAAGCGAAAGAATACAAAGACAAGGGATATTCCGGGAAGAACATAGAACGCCCCGACTTCCAGCGGCTTCTGAAAGACATCCGGGCCGGACTGATCCGGCGGGTGATTGTTTACAAACTGGATCGGATTAGCCGCTCCATTGTGGACTTCGCAAAGCTCATGGAACTGTTCAAGCAGTACAACGTGGAATTTGTCTCCTGCACCGAAAAATTTGATACGTCAACCCCGATGGGCCGGGCGATGCTCAATATCTGCATCGTGTTCGCCCAACTGGAACGGGAAAGCATCCAGATGCGTGTGCAGGACGCTTTTTATTCCCGGTGTGCCAAGGGCTACTATATGAGGGGCCGGGCTCCATACGGTTTTGATACGGAGCCCATCGTCATGGACGGTATCAAAACAAAGCGGCTGGTTGAAAACGCTGAGATGGACTACGCCGAGCTTATGTATGAAATGTATGCCGAGCCGGAGAACTCCTACGGCGACATTACCCGGTATTTTACCGAGAATGAAATCATGGTGTATGGAAAGACATTGAAGCGCGGCTTTGTGGGCCAGCTTTTGAGAAATCCGGTTTACGTCCAGGCCGATATGGATATTTACGAATATTTCAAGGCCCAGGGCGCGAAAATCGAAAGCCCGCCGGAACTGTTCACAGGTGAATTTAGCTGTTACTTGTACCAGGGCCGCGAGGGGGAGGAAAACATTCTGGTGATTGCGCCCCACAAGGGCCGCATCCCCTCGTCCCTCTGGCTGGCCGTCCAGCACAAGCTGTCCCAAAATACCACGTTCCAGAATGGCCGCAAATGCCACAATACATGGCTGGCCGGGAAAATCAAGTGTGGATGCTGTGGGTATGCGCTGGCCAGTCTGAACGCTCCAAACGGTGTCACTTATATGCGGTGCAAGCAACGCATGGAAAACAAAAGCTGTCAAGGGCCCGGCACTCTCACAAAGCACGACTTGGAAAAATCGGTCTATGAGGAAATGGTTAAGAAGATGCGGGAATTTCAAACGCTGAAAGGCAGTAAGGCGGAGGGGTACAATCCCAAACTGACCGCCGCCCGCGCTAAACTTGCCAAAATCGAGGGCGAGATTGAAAAGCTCATTGACACGCTGACCGGGGCAAACCCGCTTTTGTTGCAATACGCAAACAGCCGGATTGAAGAACTGGACGCGGAACGGCAAAAGCAGTTAAAGCTGGTGGCCGACCTCACCGCTAACTCTGTTTCTTCCTCACAGGTCGATAGCATAACGGGATATTTAAGCCATTGGGAAGATGTGAGCTTCGATGACAGGCGGCGCGTTCTTGACACGCTGGTTTCAAAAGTTGAGGCCACTCGCACCGAACTTGCTATTGAATGGAAGATCTAAAACTTTTCACTTTGCATTGTACCCTTGTCAAGAACGCTTAGACGTACTGGAATTTATTGCATTACGAGAAAGAAATGCATTGGATTTTATGTGCTTATACATTGAAAAGGCTCTGCGTGATAGCGGTCTATGGGATCCCTTTGCATCTTTTTTTGACGAGCAATCTGTCGAATGGTATGACAATGTAAAATCTCGTTTTGAAAACTTTTGCTTTCAATATACTCCGATTAATACGAAAAGAGAGGCAGATCGTATTTTTATAAAAGTATTAAATCAGCTTGCATTCAAATATCAAAAGCATGGAACTATACGTGGAAGAATTTCTCCTAATATCATTACCCTTCAGGATATTGTCTACAATAAGACAAATTGGTATGATGATTTAACGGGAAAAGACAAAAATATAGCTCGTGGCGATTATGGAAGAGTGGCACCTGCAAATAGTACTTACGACTATCAGGTTACCCGCGCAATGAAAAATCTAAAATACTTTATTGACAACTACTTTGATGGCGAACCCGAAGTCAGAGATAGATTTTCTATTGGAAATCGCGCTTCTGCAATACATCACATATTTCCCAAAAGCCGTTACCCAGAGCTTGCCATGTATTACGAGAATTTAATAGCGCTGACCACTGCCCAACACATGCAAGAAGCACATCCCGGAGGAAACACAAGACAAATTGATGCTGCATTCCAGTACACATGTTTAATTGCTAAAACCGATAGTATCCGTAAAAATTTGCTTCGGTTGGATCATGCGCCGGTACTATATAGTTTTGACGATTTCATGTATGTCCTTAATACAGGATTACAAACAGATTATTTCTCGAGAATCCAAGAAGGCGACTTTAATGCCGTTGTACAGGGAATATCAATGAATTACTGATTTGTAAGTAAAGAGATATAAAAACGATTTTATTTAAGACACGACGGTGCAAGATTTTGATTTGTACGGTCGTGTCTTTGCTTTCTAATTGTTAATATATATATCGGCTAGAACGATTTCTTTGCATTTTATTATCTATTCAAAAGGAGTATGATGCCATGACCCAGCCGAAAACCAGCCTTGCCTATCTCCGCATCGAAAGCCTTGGCCTAAGATAATTATGTCTTAATTGTGAAGAAAATACCACAAATTCGTAAAATCTTGATAGAAGGGCTATGATAATTGTTCTTCACATAAAGTTGTGCTAAAATAAATTTGTAACGAACATCTTTCTATCAGAAGTTAAATCCCGGCGAAAAGAGGCGTGTGGATATGGGCAGCATAAACCTTTATAAAATTGACAATGCTAAGCTTCCGGATTTCTTAAGAGAGCTTGGAAAATACGAAGAGCGTGATGCTAGACAGCAGGAAGTCATAATTGGTGATAACTCAAAAACATATGAGTTTCAGCTATATATTTCCGAGCCTCAAGGAAAAAGAACTGTCCCTTGGAATTGGGTTATGGCTGCATTCGATGAAGATGATATTGAAGTTGTCAAATCACCGAGCGCATTACTTCGTATCAAGGCTCCTTCCGGAAATACATATGCAGTCACTTTTTCACATTCCTTCTTTCTTGCAGACAAATATGCAGATCGTGAATTTGCTTTTAATTTTGCTCGAAGACTTGAATTTGATGTGATACGAACGACTGCTTTGACTTCGCCTAATTCTCAGAGAAATAGAACTGTGAACTCATATATTGATTATAAAGATGTGGAGTTTGATAGCGGTGAATCATTCTCTAAAATTAAGTTTAATGAGAAGCAGCCTGATGGGTTTTCGCTCTATGCGCCGACATTGGAAATCGGGAATTCAATTAAATTCAATGTTAAAGACGAATCATTAGATATGGTCGCTAAACTGATTGAATATGTTGAGAATACAATTCGGACGAAACAAGAACGAAATAAAATTCCAGTATTCTCAAAAATCAGAGATAAAGATAAAATCGATCGGTTAAATACTAAATTGAGAAAAGCCGTTGCAATTTGTTCGGCAGAAATCGTAATACCAGAGTTTGACATAATTGGCGCAAATGAGGTGTTCAATCGAACTGATTGTGAATTTGACCTTCTTTATAGTGAAGGAAACAACCATTATCACACGCATACCACTAATCTTTCCGATACAGAATTACACTCTTTCTGTGATGAAAATAAACTTGTCTATGCAACCGTTGTGTTAGATATTGTGGTTGCACGCTATAAGGATGGAAAAATAGTAGTTCGAAAGAAAGTTCAAGACCTGATAGAATACACTGACGATCAAGAGCGCTCGGTTCTTGCAAATGGTATCTGGTACGATTTTAATGATGATTATCTCACATATTTGAGGGATTCCATTGCAGAAATCAAAGCAGAATATCACCCGGAGTACGATTTCACGACGCAGGCGTATCAAGATTTTCTCGACGAAAAGTATAAAGTGGAAGCCCCATCTTATAAAGGAAAGGAAGAAAAAGATATAAGGGAAGCTCTTAGAAAAAAATACTATGCTGAGCGAGTTTTTAATCTTTTAAGAGAAGCAAATGACGGATTTGAAAACCACGACAGAGGTATTGATTCTGTTGATGGGCAGAAAATCGAACTAATGGATTTATATTCCGATGGAAAGATGTTTGCTGTTAAGATGGGAAACACCTCTGCCAAGCTATGTTATGTTATTGACCAGTCGCTTACCGCCTTAAAAGCCTACCGAAACCATTCTATCGCATTTAGTTCTGAAATAAATACAGTCGTCTTATGGATTGTCTTAGATACCGCAACTCACATTGAAGACGAAAACGGAAAGCCTGACTTAAATCGGCTGAAAATGCTGATGCTAAAAAACAGATTGGACCAATGGAAAAAAGAGGTTAGAGTCCAAGGATATAAGCCACTCATCTATATCAATTACGATCAACGATGATTTTCATGCCCGCTATTCTGTATCGAACAGCGGGCTTTTATATTTTGATTAAAGGAGCGTGATGCCATTGACCCAACCCAAATCCGACCTTGCCTACCTCCGCAGCGAAAGAGCCAAAGCGGAACAGAAGTTGCGCTCTTGTCAGCACCGGGAGAAGATCCTTGAACGCAGGATGTCAGAGCTGAACCGGAGAGAGCGTGTGCATCGTCTTTGCACCCGTGCCGGAATGCTGGAAAGCTTTCTAGTCTGTCCAGGAGAACTGACCGACGATCAGGTGATGGAGCTTCTGAAAATCTCGTTCCGTCAACCGGAGGTCGTGCTGGCACTTGCAAAGATGGTGCATGACGTTCACGAACGAAGCAACGTCCAAAACCCTTTAG
>ERZ773165.458-NODE-458-length-31752-cov-10.409250_pt1 | contig 31752 bp, 21 predicted proteins | sample MGYA00581003_ERZ773165 | MGnify/ENA primary metagenome ERZ773165 (study PRJEB29015, sample SAMEA2737817) | human gut metagenome | biome: human gut; feature: human-associated habitat; material: faeces | place: China | collected 2012 ... | reverse complement strand
CGCCATGATGCGTGATGTCAGCCCTCTCCGACAAGCAGGAGACTTCGGCGGCTGCACCAAAACCTGCGCCATGATGCGTGATGTCAGCCCTCTCCGACAAGCAGGAGACTTCGGCGGCTGCACCAAAAACCTGCGCTATGATGCGTGATGTCAGCCCTCTCCGACGACAAGCAGGAGACTTCGGCGGCTGCACCAAAACCTGCGCCATGATGCATGGTGCCAGCCCTCTCCTCCGATACCGACAAAGCAAGCAAGAGAGCGCATGGCGCTTAATCTCCTAAAAATTAGCGGTTTAATGCAATGTCCTCCCCTCGGTTTTCCTTATAAGGAGAATTGCTTAATATATTGACTTGTAGATACTTAATCGCCACGGCTATCTCGTTCGGAATTTTTGATTTTTATGCGAAGCAGCGGATGGCGTTCTCGACGAGTCCGGCGACGGCGGAGCGGCTGAGTTCTCCACAGGTGGCCTCTTCAGGGATGGTCTCAAGGACCGGGGCCACGAAGGAAATCATCTGAAGGACCTTGGCCTCATCCTCTGGGATGCCTCTGGAACGCATGTAGAACTGCTCGTCCTCGTTCAGTTTCCCGACGGTGGCGCCGTGCGAGCATTTCACGTCATCTGCATAGATTTCAAGCCTCGGCTTGGTGTTGACCCTTGCCGTGTCAGAGAGTAGGATGTTGTGGTTCTCCTGAAACGCCTCGGTTCTCTGCGCGTCAGGCGCGATCACGATCTTGCCGAAGAACCCACATTTTGCTTCTCCTGTAGCCAACCCGTTGAATGTCTGCTGTGAACGGCAGTCGCCCGTGCGATGGTGCATCGTGATGTCAAACGTCACGTCATCGTGGCTGGAACAGAGGTATATGCCCGAAAGCCTGACTTCGGAATGAGCGCCGGTCAGGTCGATCGTCAGCGGAATCCTCGCCGAGACTCCCGGCAGCACTATCACCGTCAGATCCAGCGTAGCGTCAGCCCCCACCTCGATGTTGGACGGAATTTCGGTCACTTTGGTGGTTGGTGAGCCTGTCGAACCAACTGTCGCTTCGACACGCTCAGCGACCGAAGGATTCGTTTTAGCGGTTGGTGACCCCGTCGAACCAACCGGAGTTTCGGCAGATGCCCCATGCTCAGTGACAATGTTATTAGAATCAGCCGTTGGAGCCGATGTCGCCGAATCCATAGCCGCCCGTGGCCATTTGAGCGGGTGGCATCCGCTTTGCGGATGACGGGACGGAGTGCGAAGCGCGGAGGATTCGGCGATATCGGCTCCTGCGGCAGCGTCAGCGGAGCCGAGCACGAAGACTTTACGAAGATGCTCTCCGTCAGCGATTTTAATTCCCGGCACGATGGGCGAAGGAATATAGTTGCCGTGGTCTATGTTTTTAGAACTGTTCGAAGCCATCCTTTTCAATCTTGTCTATCAGTTCGTAACCTCCGCTGGCCACGATGCGGCCGTCCTTCAGGACATGCACGACATCCGGCCTGACATATTCAAGAAGCTTCTGGTAGTGGGTGATGACGATCGCCGACTTTTCCGGAGTGTGCAGCGCGTTCACTCCGTCGGCCACAATCTTGAGCGCATCCACGTCCAGGCCGCTGTCCGTCTCGTCGAGAATCGCAAGGGTCGGATCGAGCATCGCCATCTGGAAGATCTCGTTCCTCTTTTTCTCTCCACCGGAGAAACCGACGTTGACCTCGCGCTTGGCGAACTCAGGCTTCATCTGGACGAAAGCCATCTTCTGCTTCATAAGTTTCAGAAAATCACCGGCTTTCATCGGCTCCTTCCCCTGAGCCTTCAACTTTGAGTTGATGGCAGTCTTCATGAAGTTGGTGATGGACACGCCCGGAATTTCGATAGGGTACTGGAAGGACATGAACAGCCCGGCCCAAGCCCTTTCCTCAGGCTTCATGGCCAGCAGATCCTTGCCGTCGAACTCTATCGAGCCGGCGGTGACCTCATAGTTCGGTTTGCCGGTCAGGACTGAGGACAGTGTGCTTTTGCCGGCTCCGTTAGGTCCCATCATGGCGTGGATCTCTCCGCGGCGGATTTCAAGGTTGATCCCCTTCAGGATCTCCTTGTCTCCGATGCAGGCGTGCAGATCGGTTATTTTCAGTAATATGTCTGTCATATTCATCGTATTATGTCGTGGGCCTAAGCCCCTATTTATCAATTAATTGTTTTGTTGTCTTTAGTTGGATGTCACTAAAGGATAACGCATAAAGTATTCATCTTTAATATGTTATCCACCACTGCTATCAGCGTCTTTGGTAGTTGAGCTTGTGGCTTGACAGAACTCACGAACCATCGAAGCGCCTAAGTTGTCCTGTGCGTCTGGTCACTTCGACAGGCTCTGTGACCATAGGTGTTGGCCTGGTGACCGTAAATTCGGGTTACGGTTGGTGAGCCTGCCGGACCGCTGCGGCAAGGGATCTACCTCTCCTCTTTGTACAGCCGGTACCAGGTCCACAGGGACCAGATGCCGTTGAGCAGATACAGGGCGCTGACGATCGGCATGAACACGAGGCCGGCGCTGAGGTAGAGGGTGATGTTCGTGATGTTCACCACCAGCCACACGATCCAGCAGTCCCACTTCTTTTGGGCGGAAAGGAACTGCGCCAACAGCGTCAGCATCAGGCCGTACGAGTCAAGCCACGGAGTCGGATCGGGTGTGAATATGTCCGTGAACCAGACTGTGCCCAACTTGCTGAGCACGAATCCCCAGGCGGCTCCGGCAAAGGCCACGACCGTGAGAGCAGTGCACCAATCCCGCATCGACAGATGTGTCACCTTCAAGGCCGAAGCGTCTTTCGAACTCTGTTCCTCCGGCCTGGGATGTGTCCACCTCCAATGCCCGAAGGCATTGATTCCGAACGCTATCGGCTGGAGAAGCATCGCCGAGTAGAGGTGCCGCTGCCAGAACAGCGTAAACAGCAGGATGTTGTACAGGTAGCCGACCCAGAAGTTGTACTTGCTGTTGCGTCCGGCCATCACCACGCAGGTAAGTCCCGCGATGACTCCGATCAGCTCCAGAAAGCTCACTCCCGTTCCGCCAAGCGTGAACGCAATGTTTTCTATATCAAAGAACTTCATAAATGTTCAAGTCACCGCAAACCGGCAATCGTTTGCTGAAGAATTATTAAGGTGATTGCCCACCTGTTCAGACACTTCCGGAATATTCCGAAATGCTTGTGAATATATTCATTCAACTTTCGCAAGTAGGCAATTACCTGCTGTCAAACACATTATCTCACGTTCGGAGGTGATTGCCCACCCACATCATTTCACGTTACCCTCTCCCTAAATCCCTCCCCTCGGGGGAGGGGATGGGCTTCGCGCACCCTTAGGGCCTTTCACGTTACCCCCTCCCTAAATCCCTCCCCTCGGGGGAGGGACTTGCTTTCACTGCAAGCAGTGAAGAAGAGCGGTGTTTCGCAAATGCGAAACTTGAGTATATTCATTAACCCACCGAACCTTCGAGGGAGACCTGAAGCAGTTTGGTGGCTTCTACGGCGAACTCCATCGGGAGGCGGGAAAGCACCTCGTGGGCATAGCCGTTGACGATCAGGCCGACTGCATCCTCCGGCCCGAGCCCCCTCTGGTTGCAATAGAACAGCTGCTCGTCGCTGATCTTCGAGGTCGTCGCCTCGTGTTCCACGATCGCGGTCGGGTTGGCGCTTTGGATGTCCGGGAACGTGTGCGCCCCGCACAGCGAGCCGATCAGCAGACTGTCACACTGCGAGTAGTTGCGCGCTCCGGCCGCTCCGGCGTTCATCCGAACCAGACCACGGTAACTGTTCTGGCTGTGACCCGCTGATATTCCTTTACTTACGATCCGGCTCTTCGTGCCGCGGCCGATGTGGATCATCTTTGTTCCGGTGTCCGCCTGCTGATAGTTGTTGGTCACGGCGACCGAGTAGAATTCCGACGAGGAGTAGTCTCCCTTCAGGATCGTGGAAGGATATTTCCAAGTGATCGCCGAACCCGTCTCGACCTGCGTCCAGCTCAGATGCGAGCCGCTGCCCTTGCATATTCCCCTTTTGGTCACGAGGTTAAGGATTCCTCCGCGCCCCTGCGCATCCCCTGGGTACCAGTTCTGCACCGTTGAATATTTCACGTCGGCGTCTTTCTCGACCACGATCTCCACCACCGCCGCGTGAAGCTGGTTCTCGTCACGCATCGGAGCCGTGCAGCCCTCCATGTAGCTCAGTTGAGACCCTTCGTCCGCCACGATGAGCGTCCTCTCGAACTGGCCTGTGCCGGCGGCGTTGATCCTGAAGTAGCTTGAAAGCTCCATCGGGCACCTGACCCCTTTGGGAATATAGCAGAAACTGCCGTCGCTGAAGACCGCCGAGTTGAGTGCCGCAAAGAAATTGTCCCCTACCGGAACCACCGAGGCGAGATATTTCCGCACCAGATCCGGATGCTCCTTGACGGCCTCCGAGAAGCTGCAGAATATGATTCCTTTCTCAGCCAGCGATGCCCTGAATGTTGTGGCTACGGAGACCGAATCGAAGACCGCGTCCACGGCCACGACTCCGGCGAGAGCCTCACGCTCCCTTACCGGGATGCCAAGTTTCTCGAACGTCTCCTCCAGCTTCGGGTCGATCTCCTTCGGGCGTTCCGAATTCTTTTTTGGGGCTGCGTAGTAGATAATGTCTTGAAAATCAATTACGGGCATGTCCAGATGCCCCCACTCGGGCATCTCCATTTTCTGCCACTTCCGGAAAGCGCCCAGCCGGAACTCCAGCATCCATTCCGGCTCTTCCTTGAGCCGTGAGATGGTACGGATGATGTCCTCGTTCAGCCCTTTTGGAATAAAGTCCTGGCCGACATCGGTGACGAAGCCCTCCTTGTACTCCTGTCTGGTGACCTCCTGAATTATCTTGTCTTCTTCCTTAATGTCCATTCCAATAAGTAGTTTCACCCTCATAATCCGCCGTGTTTGAACACAAAACGGCCTTTTGAGGATATTACTACAAAGATAGCATATTTTATTCCACAAGAAAAGTGTATTTTTGCAAGGACGGACTTATTAATTTTTGAATATACAATGAACGCATTCGGACGTAATTTCAGGGTTGAGATCTTCGGGGAGTCGCACGGGGCGGCGATTGGTGTGGTCGTGGATGGTGTCAGGCCGGGGATAGAACTTGCTGTAGAGGATTTTATGCCGGACATTCTTCGCCGCAAGAGTGGAGCGAAGGGTACCACACCACGCATCGAGGCGGACGAGCCGGAGATTCTGAGCGGAGTCTTCGATGGACACACAACCGGAGCACCGATCGCAGTCATATTCAAGAACAACAACACTCGGTCTTCTGACTATGAGGCTCTTAAGGCTGTGCCGCGTCCAGGGCACGCCGACTATGTCGCTTCCGTCAAGTGGAACGGCTTCAATGACCCCCGTGGCGGCGGACATTTCTCAGGCAGGATAACCCTTCCGCTGGTCGCCGCCGGAGTTATTGCCAAGAAAATGTGTCCGGGAATCGTCTTTGAGGCCAGTTTGATTGAAATCGGGAGAGAGTACGACAAGTCAAAGTGGAATGATCTCTTGGACAAAACCTCCAGAGAAGGCGATTCGCTTGGCGGCATTGTCGAGTGCCGGGTCTCCGGAGTTCCTGCCGGTCTTGGAGAACCGTTCTTCGATTCGGTCGAGTCCCTGATTTCGCATGCTGTGTTCTCCATCCCTGGAGTCCGTGGCATAGAGTTCGGTGACGGTTTCGCATCCGCTCGGATGAAAGGCTCGGAACATAATGACTCTCTTGAGCTTAAAGAAGGTTCTGTGACCACCGTGAAGAACGGTTCCGGCGGCATCAACGGCGGTATCACGAACGGCTCTCCGGTAGTATTTCGTGTAGCCTTCAAGCCGACCTCCAGCATCACCAAATCCCAGACCACCCTCAACATCAAGACCGGCGAGCAAACCACCCTCAACGTTCCGGGCCGTCACGATGTCTGTTTCGCCCTCCGCACCCCCGTCATCGTCGAGGCCGTCACTGCCATCGTCCTCGCCGACCTGAAAGGCCGTGGCATCTAACTCCTTGATAATGAATAAAAACAAAGATGTCCTAGTGCTGGATTCCGCACCAGGACATCTTTGTTTCGCTTGAAAATCAGCCACTTACCTGCCACGCTGACGGCCAACGGTAGTTGTCCGGTAAAAGCCATATTGGCCGGACAAAGTTTATGATTTTCACATTTTGTCCGGCCAGACCACAATCCACCGGACAGATGCAGATGATTCGTACCATTGTTCCAGACGTACTAACGCTCAATGAGGCGGTAGGTGCCAGGGAAGGCGGGGAAGGATTTGGCTACGCAGGAGGTGTCATCGATGAGGATGGGGGAGTCGGCGCACCATGAGGCTACGGTGAGGGCCATCGCCATACGGTGGTCGTGCGAGGAGGTATATTCACCGCCCTTGAGGAGGTGACCGTTCAGGAGGCGGCTCTCGACTGATTCCCCGTCGATGGTGAGGGTGTCGCCGGAAGCGGAGGCGCTCACGCCCATCTGGGTCAGCATATTCAGAATCGCGGTGCCGCGGTCGCTTTCCTTGCTTGCCAACCTCTTGAATCCTTGAATATTACAGCGCCCGTGGCAGAAGGCGGCGAGGATGGCGACGATCGGGAACAGGTCCGGACAGTTGTTGAGGTCGGTGTCGAAGGCGCGCAGCGGGGCTTTCTGGGCGGTGATCAGGCCGCGGTGACCTTGCGGGGCATTGGCCTCCGGAGCGTCAGCCGCTTCATTGTCGTTGCTGTCTTTCACGTTGGCAGATTCTTCGTCCTGCGGCTCATCCTCAATCTGCGAAAGGCTGGCTCCGGCTTCCATCAGGATGTCCATGATCGAGATGTCGGCCTGAAGGGAGGTTGTGTCGAGACCGGTCAGTCTCACGTCTCCGAACAGCGCTCCGGCCACCAGGAAATTGGCGGCGGCGCTCCAGTCGCCCTCGATGTCGAAAGCGGCCGGGGAATATTTCTGCCCGCCCTTGATCTTGAATGTGATGCCGGTGCAGAGACTCCAGTCCTGAGTCTCAAGAAAATCCTCTCCACCCTCCATCTCGGAGCCGATCTTGATGCCGAAACGGCGAAGCACGTCCGCTGTGATGAACATATATGGGATGCTCTTGGGGTCATGAATATGCAGGGTCGAGTCTCCCGGAAGAAGAGGCAGGGCCATCAGCAGACCGGAGATCAGCTGCGAGCCGCCTTTGCCGGAAACGCTTGTTTTGCCGGAAAGCAGAGGACCATGGACGGTCAACGGCACGTGGACTTCGGGTGCAGGGTTGAGAGGCCTCAGGACCGTTCCAAAACCGGCCATGATTTCGGATGCGCCTTTCAGCGGCCTTGTCGGGAGGGTGCCGATGCCGTCAATTTCGATTTGTTTACCGTTGCCGAGAGCGGCGGTGAGAGGGATCATCAGGCGGGTCAGGAGGCCTGATTCGCCGACGTTGATCTTTTCGGGGATATTCGCTGATGAGCCTATGCCTTCTATGATGAGGGCGCTTCCGGTCGCTGAGCCTGTGGTTCGGCAGAGCTCACCAACCATCGAAGCGACCGGATCGGTTGGTCGCTGAGCCTGTCGAAGCGCACCAACTTGCAAAGAACTGCCCTCACTCTCTATCCGAACCTTGGCCCCGATCGCCTTGGCGACCTCTATCGCCGCCTCGTTGTCCCCACACGTGGAGTAGCCACCAAGCCGGGATTCTCCTTCGGCCAGCGCCGCCGCGATGATCGCGCGCTGGGCGAAACTCTTTGAGGCCGGCATATTCAAGGCAGTGTCGCAATGAAGAGGTCTCCTTTCACCATAGACGGCGGCAATCATCTCAGAGTAAGTCCATTGCCCAGGAGCGGCGGCCTCTTCTTCGCTTAGCGCGGCGTAGGTGAACGGACTGCCGAGTTTCAGACATTCCAGCCGACTGTCCTTGCCGGTCTCGCCCATCGAGAAGGCGATCAGCTCAAACGACCGTTGATTCTCTTGTGGTCGCTGAACTCTTACATTAACAGGTTCCTGAGCCTGTCGAAGGGACTGTTGTTCAGCAGTACGGATGGTCGCTTCGACCGGTTCAGCGACCGACGGATTCAGATCACTGACCGTGTAAAGCCCCAGCACCCTGGCGACATCCTCTTCAGAGGTCGCCATAGCCGCGATCTTCACAATCTCCCCGCCGAACTTCCTGCATTTCTCCACAGTGTTCCGCAGCACCTGATCCGACGGCGTCCCGGCGAAGAAATGACCCGAACGGATCATCGTGGTGCCATATTCAGTGCAAGCCCTCCGGAGCCTTTTGCCGACCTCCTTCGGAGCCTCGATCTCCAGATCCAGGAACGCGGCTCCGGCCTCGACAGCGGCGGTGAGTTTCTCCTCGGCCTCTTCCCAAGTCCCGTTGCCGTCGTCAACGACCCGGCAGGTGGCCACCAGCGGGGTGTCCGAGGAAGAGAACAAGTATTCTATCTCCTCGATACTCAGCGGACATCTGTCCAGCCTGATCTCCGCCATCTGAATCCGTGGCTCGCTGCTTTCCAGCAGGTTCATTATCTCTTCCAGGGTTCGGTTCTGGATTGTTGTGCAGATCATAAACTGAATATATTCAATTACTTGTTAATGATTGCGAGTCTCGATGCGCCGCTCGTCTCTGAAATGGGCGGTGTCGCTGTCTGAAACGCCGTGACTTTATTCATCCTTCAATGCGCTTACCGCCTCTTCGACCCGAAGTTCCCGTGTCTCGACGTTCCCTATGCCCAGCGGCAGCACGAAATGAACAAACGCTCCATCCGCCTTTTTGTCTTTCTTCATCGCATCGGCCAGAGTGTCAACGCTGTACGGACACTCGACCGGCAAGCCACAGGCTGTGAAATCCGCTTCCAGACGCTCGGAAAGGCCATCCGTCAGCCCCAAAGACTCGGCCAACCGCGCTGCCAGGATGATGCCCATGGAGACTGCCTGCCCGTGCGGGATCGCCTCGGAGGAATTCTTCTCGATGGCGTGCGCGAAAGTGTGTCCCAGATTGAGCAGGCGGCGCTCCCCGCGCTCATTCGGATCCCTTCCGGCAATGCCCGCCTTTACATTCGCCGCCGCCGCGATCAATTCACGGAATGTCTGTGAATATTCCCGGATGGAGGCCTCGGCAGCCCCTTCCGACGCACGATCGTGAATATTCATAAGCATATTCACAGCCCTCTCATATTCATTGCCTTTGTTGTTGATAATGAAGGTTTTGAGCAGTTCGGCCGCACCCGACAGAATCTGCGGGTAAGGCAGCGTCTCCAGCGGTTCCGGACAGATGAATGTCATTTCCGGCTGGCGGATCACCCCGATGATGTTCTTGTAGGAGTCGAGGTTCACACCGTTCTTTCCGCCGATAGCGGCATCCACCTGTGAGAGCAGGGTGGTCGGGATGAATCCGAACCTCACACCACGTTTGTAAACGGAAGCCGCGAACCCGACCAGATCAGTTGTGATTCCGCCGCCGACACCCAGCACAAACGCCTCTCTGTCAGCTCCTTTCTCCAGCAGCCACTCCTCGATTTCCAGCACGGTGGCGAGCGTCTTCCTCTCCTCCGTGGCCTCGATCGGGAATATTCCTTGAGCCTGAACGCCAAGCCTTTCCACGATGCCGCCTACGTTGCGGTCGTGGATTATGAATATGTTCCCGTAGCCGCCGAGGTGCTTTCCAACCTCCCCCAGCGGGCAGTCGATGATGTTGATTCTCTCCATCCGGTTATCCTTTACCGATTGCTTTGGCGGCACAGACTACAAGGTGTACAGATTAAGTCCCGTCTCCTCGTCGAAGTGTCTGCCAACCTTGCAGTTGTAGCGTCTGATGAACACCTCGCACGCTCCGTTGATGGTCGCTGTGAGAAGGTGTCCGCCCACAACCGTGTAGTCCGCCCGCCCGAAGTTGGCGTGAAGATGCAGATAGACCTTTCCGTCCTTCTCGGAAACATTGCCCACAAGGCTTGAGATCTCCATCTGCTCGTCGAATGTCTTGTCAACATAATGCTTCGTGGCAGGGTTGAGGAACCTCAGCGTCGCGTTGTTCACCGCTCCGATTCCGCTCACCTCTCCCGCCAGAATCCCCTGCTCCTGACAAAACGCCGCGATCGCCCCCATCAGTTCCTGATGGTTGTCAATGCTGACGACAAACCTGTCGCCATCCTGCTTGAATGTGTACATCGCTCAAAATTTTTTGTGAATATACTAATATTCCCCGATTATCTGTCATCGTAATGCCCATATGCTGAAATAACCTGAAGTTTTTCACTCTCAATCCAGCGCCCGAACCGAGAACAATCTGACTTGTTCGGATTGCCGAGGTGAGCAGCAGGGAGGCTGGCAGGGAAGTGAGCAAGGAAGACTGCCGCGACACCTACTTAATGTCATTCCGTGCGGCAGCCGAAAAATCAAAAGCGGAATTTTGGTAACGTGCAAAATTCCGCTTTTGCCTTTTTTCGGCTGCCGCTCGATCAGACTACTTCCCCTCCACCTTCTGGATGCGGATAGCGAACCCGCCGGAGCGGGCCAGATGCATCTTCAGCGTGGTCTTGGAATTGACTTTCTTCGTGGTGATGGAATATGTCTGCACCGAATCCTGCACCTTGACATCGCCGATGCCGTCGGCCTCAGGAGTGTCTGCATAGATCGTGGCGGTGTACTTGACGCCTTTGTCAAGGAAGTCCAGAGGGAACTCCAGATCACGAGCATTCTCATCGGTGACTCCACCGACGAACCAGTCACCCTCCTTGCCTGCCTCCTTCACCTTGGCCTGACGGGCGATCACGATGTAGTCTCCCGGCTCGGCCAGCAAGTACCGGCTCTGTTCCCAGTCAACGGCCACATCCTTGATGAACTGGAACGCGTCCATGTGCTCCTCGTAGTGCTCGGGAACATCAGCGGCCATCTGCAGTGGCGAGTACATCGTCACATACAGGGCTAATTGCTTGCAGATTGTCGAGAACACACGCTGGTGATCCTCAGGGTTCATCTTCGACATGTCCATCTCGAATATTCCCGGAGTGTAGTCCATCGGACCGCCCTGAAGACGTGTGAACGGAAGTATGGTCACATGATGAGGCATGATCTGTCCACGGTACTCGGTACCCTTGGCGGACTCGTTGCCGATGAGGTTAGGGTAGGTCCTGCACAGACCGGTAGGGCGCACCGCCTCGTGGGCGTTGACCATGATGTGGTGGTCGGCTGCCTTCTTGACGCAAAGCATGTAGTGGTTGATCATCGACTGGCTGTAATGATGCTCGCCGTAAGGGATGATGTCGCCGACATAGCCGCTCTTCACCGCATCGTAACCATATTCATTCATAAGATCATACGCCTTGTCGATCCAGCGCTCGTAGTTCTGGGCTGAAGCGGAGGTCTCGTGGTGCATGATGAGCTTCACGCCCTTCGAGCGGGCATATTCATTGAGAGCCTTGATGTCGAAGTCAGGGTACGGGGAGATGAAGTCGAAGACGAAGTCCTTCTGCTTGCCGTACCAATCCTCCCAACCTTCGTTCCAGCCCTCGACGAGTACCGCGTCGAAGCCATGCTCTGCCGCGAAGTCGATGTAGCGGCGCACGTTCTCGTTGTTGGCTCCGTGCTTTCCGTGAGGCTTCGCCTTGGAGTAGTCTGAAACGCCGAGCTCGATGGTCGGAAAGTCATCGGTGTAGGACCATTGGGTCTTGCCGGTGATCATTTCCCACCACACACCGATGTACTTCACCGGATGGATCCATGAGACATCCTCAAGGACACAAGGATCGTTGAGGTTGAGGATCAGTCTGGAAGCCAGCGCCTTGCGGGCGTCGTCCACAACCATGACGGTTCTCCATGGTGACCTGGCCGGAGTCTGGACGCGGCCTTTCCACCCTTCCGCGTCAGGAGTCAGCCAAGTGCTGAAAGTCATCGTCTTGTCGTCCAGGTTGAGGTTGGTGGTAGGGTAGTCAACCACAGCGGCCTCGTGGATGTTGATGTAGAGTCCGTCATCGGTCTTCATCTGAAGTGCGGTCTGCACTCCGGTAGGGGAGAACGTCTGCTGGGAGGCGTTTCCCTCCGCCTTTGTGAATGATAGTGATAGTCCGTGGATCTCGGAAAGACGGCTCACCGTGTAGTTATATTCCTGAGTGTCATAGTCTCCGGGAATCCACCAGGCGGTGTGGTCGCCAGCCATAGCGAACTGGGTAAGCTCATCCTTGATGACGAAGTACTTGAGCCTCTTCTGCTCCGGAAACTCGTATCGGAACCCGAGACCGTCGTCATAGAGGCGGAAACGGATGACCATCACCGCCTTTGGGCCGTTCTTGTTCACCGGACCCTGCTCAAGAGTGACAGCCAATTCGTTGTAGTGGTTGCGGATGTGGCTTTCCTCACCCCAGACTGGCTCCCATGTCTCATCGAGGGAGTCACGTTCCACCCCGGTCACCTTGAATCCGTCGTGGAGACTTTCCGGCCCGGCGTAGAACCTGCCGGACTTCTCCTCAAAAGTGCTCTTCAGGCGCTTGCCGCGAATCTCGTAGCCAAGCTCGCTCGGTAGAATCACAGCCTTGCCGCCATAGTTCAATGAATATGTCGGTGTCCCCGCGGCGGTGATGGCGAACCTGAGCTCAAGGTTGCCGTCCGGACTTTTAAGAACCTCGGCATCGGTTGGATTCTGGGCGAATCCTGAGAATGTTGTCATCATAGCGGCGGCTGCCACAATCATGACCTTGAAAAGTTTTTTACGTATCATAAGCTACTTAGCTAAACAGTTTGTCCGTCAAAGATAAGCCTTACTGGTCAGAAATCCAATTTATTACCCCTGTTTCTGATGAACTGTGCAAATGTGCTCACCGGAAGTCCATGAGCGTTGTGATTAATATTTTTGTTGTAAATTTGCAATGGAATTTCTTGAATATGAAGACTTTTGGATTACGAATATTTTCACTGGCCTTTTGCCTGTTCCTGACCGTGTGGCCACATGCGGCAAAGGACAGGGAACCGGTTGTCAAGACCGGACATTCCTTTGTGCCGTTCCCGATGGTCGGATTCGACGGGGCTAAGGGCTTTCTGTTCGGCGGGCTGATGAATGTGTACAACTTCGGGGATGGTTCGACGTATCCGAATCCCAGAAGCAGCGCATATTTCGAGGTCTCCGGCTACACCGGAGGCAGCAAGACTTTCGTGGCATCATACGATTCAGGAAGGCTTCTGCCGGAAGTCCGGATGAATCTGGCGGCCAGTTACTGTGCGGACAACTCCATGGAGTTCTTCGGTTTCGGCGGCCGGAGGACGTTCTACGATTCTTCTATGGCTGATGGATTCTACAAGTATGACAGGGCTACTCTCAACATCAAGGCGGATTTTTCCGGAAAGATTTCGGATCATTTGTCCTGGGAGGTGGGCTATCATTTCAATCAATTCAAAGTCAAGGACTATCATCCTCAGGATTCCGATCAGGAAATCTCCTTGTTCGGGCTCTACAAGGCATGGGGCATGGTTCCGTCCGAGGAGGTTTCAAAGGAATATTCATCCGCCGTCCGTGCCGGCCTTGTCTATGATTCGCGTGACTATGAGGGTGTACCTACAAAGGGAGTTCTGGCCGGGGCGCATGTCTTCGCCGCGCCTGGTTTTCTGGGCTCTTCGGAGTCTTACCTTAAGATCCATGCGACGCTGAGGCATTATATTCCTATAATAAAGGAGAATCTTGTCTTTGCCTACCGCCTTGACTATCAGGAATTCCTGAGCGATGCTCCATGGTACGCCATTCCGTTTTATACTCCGGGAGGCCCGATCTACGACAACGCCGCGATAGGTGGCTACAGGACAGTCCGTGGTCTGCTGTACAACAGGGTGGCAGGCTCATCGACCGGTTTTGTGAACGCCGAGTTGCGTTGGAAGTTCGCCGGATTCAGCATTTGGGGACAGGATATTGGCTTGATGCTCAGTGGTTTCTGCGATGGAATCAGCACCTTGAGGTACTTCGATTTGACCAACCGTACCGGAGCGTTTCCGAAACTTTACGACAAATACATCGACACCTCCAGAGGCGACAACCTCCACCTCTCTTCCGGTGCTGCCTTGAAAATCATCCTCAACCGCAACTTTGTCCTGAACATTGAATATGCCCGTGCCCTTTCCGCCCAGGACGGCGCCGGGGTCATGTACCTTAACACCGGCTTCTACTTTTAGAAGCAGTTTTGATTTGACACAAATATCTTCCGCATGTGCTTGTTTTCGATGGAAAATTCGTATATTTGCAGTCCGTTTCCTGTTCTGCGGAACAGAAACGGGGCACGGTTCCGTAGCTCAGCTGGATAGAGCAACAGATTTCTAATCTGTGGGTCTAGGGTTCGAATCCCTACGGAATCACCCAAAGCGGGAGACCACACCGGTCTCCCGCTTTTTTTGTCTCTCATTTACAACCATCACTATCGAGTCTCGTGCGCGCTGGGATAAGGAATTGCGCACGAAGCAGGGTTGTGGATGGGTCCTGTGCGCGAATGGAGGTGGTTTTGCTCACGGAGCCGCCGCACTGGAGGGCTTGTAATCTTACAGACACGCCACCTGTGATCACTCCGCCGCAATAGGTCGGAAAGGTCAGAAAAAATAAAATGGTGAATTTTGGTAACGTGCAAAATTCACCATTTTCGTTTTTTTCTGACCGTCAGTTATGTAATCCTTAAAAAATAACTTGGTAATCTTATTTTTAAACGCTTACTATTAGGCGTCAGGCCTTGGCGTTCTTGTGGCCGAACCATTCAAGGGCGACGACGAGGAGGGCGCCAATGAGCATCCAGATGAGGGCGGAGAAGATTTGCGGATTGATGAGCGTGGAGAGATCCGTGCCTATGTCAACAAGTGCCTCGACGCCAATCCGGGCCTCTTCGGCGGTCTGCCCTTCACGCATCCATTGAGCCATCATCACGCTGAACTTGTCGCTCCATGGCCAGACCTTGACAAGGGACCCGAGCGTGAAACCGATCAGGGTGATCAGCGTCGGCCTCTCATAATGCGCTATCAGCCAGTGCAGGAACTTCGAGAACGCGGCGATTCCAAGTACGCAGCCGACTCCGAACAGAATGAGGACCGGCCAGTTAAGCTCGCTGATCGCTGACATAATATATTCATACTTACCCAAAAGCACGAGAATGAAGCTGCCGGAGACGCCCGGAAGGATCATCGTGCAGATCGCGATCGCGCCGCATATCATGATGAACCAACCAGCGTCTGTCGTCTGGGTAGGGGAGAGCAGGCAGATCATAGCCCCGAGGAAGACGCCGAAGACCAGCCAAAGCCCGTCGGCGACCTTCCAGCCCTTGATGTCGTAGAGCATGTAGGCACCGGACACCACGATCAGGCCGAAGAAGAACGCCCAGGTCTGGATCGGATGGTAGGCAAGCACATATTCCATCAGCTTGGCGAGCGAGAAGACACTCACGATCACTCCGACTCCCAACCAAAGCAGGAACGTTCCATGAATATTCTTCCAGAACTCCTTGACCTCGCCTTTGAGGAGAAGTTTCCACGAAGACACCGACAGGATGGCGTTCAGAGCCTCGATCAGCTCATTGAATATTCCTGTGAGCAGGGCGATAGTGCCTCCGGACACGCCTGGAATGACATTTGCCGCTCCCATTGCGAAACCTTTCAGGGCGACGGCGGCGTTTTTTAGAATGTTTGGCATTGCGATTACTGAATCTTTGTAAGATAGCTTTTGATGGCCGTGAAACTCTCAAGCTGCGAGATGTTCTTGCCGGCCGGATCACTGATGACAAGGTCGAAGAGATTCCCGCTCATCTGGCGGCGACCTATCTTGAACCGGGCCTTGGAGGTGCGGGCCATATATTCAATGGCGAAGTCCGGATCCTTGATGAGGGATATGAACAGGTCTGGAGCCTGCTCCTCCAACACGTTCAGCTTGTAGCGGGAAGGCCTTCCGATCCAGTCCAGATCCTTTTTTGTGATGGTGGTCTGGATGCTGGTGATCAGACGATCCTCGCTGCCTATCTTCCTGAAATCCTGGAAGAAGACACAGCCCTTGATGTCGTGGGCCCTGAAAAAGTTCATTATGGCTGTCTTGCACTCGTCGAACGTTGACTCTTCCGCATCGATGATCGCGACGTATGAATGGATTTTCCCCAGAGGGAGGATCTCCGTGGGGATCGTGCTGGAGTGCTTCCGCAGACTGCTCTTTCTGAAAAACTTCTTTATGAAATCAAACATGACCTACTTGTTTACAGAGGCTATCAACTCACGAATCTCGCGCTTCGCGTCTTTCCATCTAGGGACATCGATCTTGGTGCCGATAACTTCGACGACCTTCGCAGCAATTATTGAGCCTATCTCTCCGCAAACTTTCAAAGACATTCCGAGCGAGTGCGCGTAGAGGAACCCGGCGGCGTAGGTGTCCCCGGCTCCGGTGGCGTCGATCGTGGCTGCCGGCCAAGCCTCTATGTAGTGATATTCATCACCCTGCTTCACCATTGACCCGTCCTTTCCGACTTTCACGACAGCGATCTCGCACTGGCTGGCGAGTGTGTCGAGTGCCTCGCGCGGTTCCTGCTTTGTGAACGCTCTCGCCTCGCTCTCGTTGGCGAAGACTATGTCCACATAGCGGTCCACCAGATTGTGGAAGAAAGCCTCGTTGGACTCGACCACATTGTAGGAGGCCATATCAATTGAAATCTTGCAACCCGCTTCCTTGGCCATCTGCACGGCCTTGCGGATAAGATCCTGGTTCTGTACGAGATAGCCCTCGATATGGAAATAGTCGTAGCCTTGGAAATATTCCGGCTTCAGATCCTCCGGAACCATTTCGAGCGCGGCTCCCATGTAGTCGGCAAAGGTTCTTTCCGAGTTGGCTCCGGTGATGAAGCACATCGCGCGTCCCGAACCTTTCGTGCCGGTCAGCAGTGTGGTCTTCACTCCGTACTGCTCAAGTGTGCTCTTGTACAGATGCCCCAGTTCGTCGTTGCCGATCTTGCCGATGAATCCGGACGGCATGCCGAAGATTGATGTGCAGGTGATAGTGTTGGCTGCCGATCCGCCCGGAACGTACTTCACTCCGAACTCCTTGAGCTTGGACCAGATGCGGTCTCCTGTCTCCAGATCCACGTGCTGCATGCTTCCCGGAGGAAGATGGTACTCACGAAGCATAGTCTCGTCCGGAAAGACGGCAAGAATGTCCGTCAGCGCGTTTCCTATACCTAAAATTGATTTCATATCTTTGTATTTTGATATTCATGATGTGCCAAATCACAAAGTTAAGGAATATTTGATTAAATTTGTAACATGAACAGGAAGGTCGGGAATATTCTTAAATACGGGATTTCCATCGCGCTTGCGGTGGTTCTCCTGTACTGCTCATTCCATGGAGTGGGCTGGACCGACTTTCTGGAGGGATTGAGAGCCTGCCGCTGGGAATTCGTCATCCTTTCGATGCTGTTCGGTGTGCTGGCTTTTTGGCTCAGGGCCTTGCGATGGCGTGAACTCCTTCTTCCCATTGACAGAACCACGTCCCGTCTGACCTGCTTCAACGCTGTCAACATCAGTTATCTGGTGAACATCGCCCTGCCACGTGTCGGAGAGTTCGTCCGTTGCGGCTACATCACGGCGCATTCCGAAAAGGATTCCAAAGATCAAGGCCGGCATCTCGCCTCTTACGACAAAGTCCTCGGCACCGCAGCCCTCGAACGTTCGGTGGACGTGCTCGCCATGTTCTGCATTCTGGCCATATTCCTGGTTTTCACTTGGAAGCGTTTCGGCGGATTTTTCTCCGAGAGGATTTTCGGAGCGTTCTCTGGCAGCATCAGCGTCGGCAAGATCGCAATCTTGGTCGCAGGAGTTTCAGCCGTGGTTGCCGCCATTTTATGCGCAATCCTTTTCGCTGACAGATGGACCCCGCTCAGAAAAATCAGCGGATTCTGCAAGGGCGTATGGTCCGGTTTCCTAAGCTGTCTCAAGATGGAGGGGGCATGGAAGTTCCTTGCCCTGACTGCCGGGATATGGTTCTGCTACTGGATGATGAGCGTCACGATTCTCTGGGCACTTCAAGGAATATCCCCGGACTCTGTCAGTCCCGAGCTCGCCTCGGCCGTGGACACCATCCGGGCCATGAATCTGACCGACGCTCTGTTCCTGATGATAGCCGGAAGCCTCTCCTCCATCGTCCCGGTGCCGGGAGGATTCGGAGCCTTCCACTTCATAGTCTCCTCAGCGATTTCCTACGTTTACGGCATCCCGGCGCAGTTCGGAATGATCTTCGCGACCCTGTCGCACGAGTCCCAGGCCGTGAACCAGATCCTGTGGGGATGCGTTTCCTGGATAAGTGAATCTTTACGAAAAACAAATAATCAATAAACAAAAAGAATTATGAAAGTCAAGAATTTATTCCTGATCGCAGCTGGCGTCTTTATGCTGACGACCACATTCACAGCGACCGCCAAGAAACTTCCTAAAGAGGTCAAGATGACCAAGGAGGTTCTCATGGACAAAATCAAAGGCGGCTGGGCCGGCAAGACCATCGGCTGCTCCTACGGCGGACCGACAGAGTTCAAGTACTCCGGCTTCATGAACGACGAGATCGAGATTCCGTGGCACGAGCACACGATCAAATGGTGGTTCGACAATGTTCCCGGGCTTTACGACGATGTCTACATGGACCTCACTTTCGTGGAGGTGTTCCAGAAGGAAGGCCTTGACGCTCCGATCGAGTCCTTCGCCAACGCGTTCGCCCATGCCCCATACCCACTCTGGCACGCCAACCAGCTCGGACGCTACAACATCCTGAACGGTGTGATGCCTCCTGAGTCCGGCCACTGGCGCAACAACCCTCACGCCGACGACATCGACTTCCAGATCGAAGCCGACTACGCCGGTCTGATGGCTCCGGGAATGGTCAACGCCTCGTCCTTCTATTGCGACGAGATCGGCCACATGATGAACTACGGCGACGGCTGGTACGGCGGCGTGTATGTCGCCGCGATGATCTCTCTCGCATTCATCAGCGATGATATGAACTTCGTTGTCAATGAGGCTCTCAAGGCCATCCCTGCCCAGAGCAACTACTACAAGGCGATGGCTGATGTCATCAAATGGCACAAGCAGTACCCTAAGGACTGGCACATAACCTGGGCTTTGTTCAACAAGCACTATGGCTACGACATCGGCTGCCCGGATGGGGTTGACAACCAGTTCAACATCGACGCCGTCATCAACAGCGGCTACATCCTCATCGGTCTCCTCTACGGTGACAAGAACTTCTACCGCACCATCGACATCTCCACCCGCTGCGGCCAGGACTCTGACTGCAACCCTTCGTCGGCCGCCGGAATCCTCGGAGTAATGATGGGTTACAAGAATATTCCTGAATATTGGAGGAAGCCTTGCGAGGAGGTAGAGGACAGACCTTTCGTCTACACAGACATCTCCATCAACAAGGCCACTGAATATTCCCTCAGCCAAGCCCTTCAGGTGATCGAGCGTAATGGTGGCTCAATTGATGGTGACAATGTTACAATCAAGGTTCAGAAGCCGGAGGCCGTGCGCTACGAGAAGGCTTTCGAGGGCCACTATCCTCAAGTCAAGGTCAACGTCAAGAAGACCATCACAAATATCGGCCAGATCAAATTCAAGGGCAACGGCATTGTTGTGAAGAGCCACTACTACAAGGGAGCCGGCTACAACGACAACACCGGTTACGTCGGCGAGGTCGAGATATACCTCGACGGCAAGCTCTCCGCTGTGGCCAAGAACCCTATCAAGGGCAACGGAGCGGCTCCGGACCTCTACTGGAAGTACGATCTTCCTGAAGGCGAGCACACTCTGACCTTCAAGTTCCTCAACAAGCAGGACAACATGAACATCGTCATCGACAACTATCTGGTATATTCAAGCAAGCCGAAGGTTGTAAATCACGTTGACGAATAGGAACATGAAGATATTCAGATTTTTAGCGGCGGCATCTGTCGCTTTGGCCTCCTTGGTTGCCTTCTCGTCCGAATCTTCGGCCAGGACGACATCCAAGGATCTCTACAAACAGTTCCAGAATCCGGACAGCCGCTACCGTCCGTTCGTGCGCTGGTGGTGGAACGGCGACCGCGTTGAGGCAGAGGAGCTTGTACGCGAGCTGCACATCCTCAAGGATGCGGGAGTCGGTGGAGTGGAGATCAATCCGATCTCGTTCCCGTACGGAGCTGACGCGATGGACACCAAGCCGCTCAAATGGTTGAGTGACGAATGGATAGACATGCTGAAGGTCGTGTTCGACGAGGCGGAGCGCATCGGGATGACCTGCGACCTGATCATCGGATCAGGATGGCCGTTCGGAGCGGAGACCCTGCCTCGTGAGGAGCGTGCCTCCGTGATGCTCACCTACGCGCAGAAGGTGACGGGGGGCGAGAGGTTCGAGATGTCCAAGTTCAATATATTCAAGAATATAGATCCTGGAGTGACGAAGGTGAACACCGGCCGTACTCCGGAACTTGTGTCGGTCTGTCTCGCTCCGGATCCGATCAACGACCTCAGCGAGGCGATTGATCTGTCGGGCAACATCGAAGGTGATGTGATCACGGTGGATGTACCGGAAGGCAACTGGCAGTTCTACGCTATGGTGAAGTACGATTCCTTCGCCTGCGTGATCAATGGCGCTCCGGGCGCGGCCGGTTCGATCCTTAACCACATGGATTCCACCGCCGTGCGTAACTATCTGGACCACATGGCCGACACGATCGAGGCCAGGCTCGGGCCTCTGTCAAAGCATCTCAGGGCTTTCTTCGTGGACAGTATGGAGCTTGAGGGCTGCAATTGGACGAGCGACTTCCCTGAGGAGTTCAAGGCCCGCAGAGGTTACGACCTGATGCCTTGGCTTCCGTTCACGATGTTCAAGGTCGGCAGACTTGGCAATGTGGAGAGCTTCGACTATGGCTCAAAGAAAGGCGATAAGTTCCAGGACCAGGTGAACCGTGTGCGTTTCGACTTTGAACTCACGAAGGCCGAGTTGCTCAACGAGCGGTACATGAACACGTTCCTCTCCTGGTGCAGGGAGAAGGGTGTGAAATCCCGCTCCCAGGCCTATGGCAACGGCTTCTTCATCGAGGAGTCTTCCCTTGGCCAGGACATTCCGGAAGGGGAGTCCTGGACGACCAACTGGCTCAAGCACAGGATCGGTGAGGAGATGGGCGACGAGGACTACCGCCGCGGACGCGCCTACACGATGATTGACAAATATGTCTCGTCGGCGGCCCACCTTACCGGCAAGCGTCTTGTCAGCGCCGAGGAGATGACCAACACCTACAAGGTGTTCACGACCAGTCTTGAGTTCCTGAAGGTCGGCTCCGACATGAGCGCGATCTCCGGCATAACCCATTCTGTTTGGCATGGTTTCAACTACTCCCCGCTTGAGGCCGAGTTCCCGGGCTGGGTTCAGTACGGAACCTTCCACAACGAGAGGAACACCTGGTGGCCTTACGTGAACAAGCTGAACGACTACCGCGCCAGGATCGCCAGCCAGCTCCAGAACGCTGATATGTACACCGACATCGCAATCCTCCCTGCCAACTACGATATGTGGAGCACGATGGGCGTGCAGACCGAGCCGTTCCCTGTGGCCTTGAATATTCCTTACACATCGCTGATCTGGGAGGCTATCCACAAGAACGGCGGCGGCGCGGACTATGTCAGCGAGATCATCCTACGGGATGCTACAATCCGCAATGGCAAGATCTGCTACGGGCCTAAGGAATATGGCACCTTGTTCCTCGTCGAGGTGACCAGTACCACACCGGAGACCCTCGCCAGACTTGAGGAGTTCGTGAAAGGTGGCGGCAGGGTCTTCTGCATCGGAAAATATCCAGAGAAATCGCTGGGACTCAAGGATTTCGAAGCTCGTGACAAGCAGATCGCCGAGACTGTCGCCCGTCTGAAGGATAAGTACAACGACAATTTCGTCCTGCTTGAGAAACCGGCTGACGGAAAGTACCTTGAGTGGTACGCCGGCGTGATGGAGAAGTACAACCTTCCGCACACCCTGACAATCTCTGCTCCGGACAGATTCCTGCTTCAGAACCAGTACGTTACCGATGATGGCAGTGACATGTTCCTCTTTATGAACGCTCACATGAGCGAGGCCAGGGAGACGGACATCACGTTCCCGAAATCCGTGACCGCCGGGAAGCACGCATGGCTTTATGATCCGGCGACCGGCAAGCGGTTCGTCCTTCCTGTCGGCAAGGACGGCAGGATGCATTTCCGCTTCGGCCCTTCAGAGACCTATCTCTTCGTGTTCAACAAGATGGGCGGCAGCGCTCCGGCGTGGAAGACTCTCCCGGTTGACGGCCCGGATGCCGTTGAGGTGACGGGAGCATGGGATCTTAAGATGCACCACACCTGGCCGGATTCCACCTGGACAGCCAGTCTGGACGTTCTTCAGGATTTCAAGGACATGAAGGACACCACGTTCAAGAACTTTATGGGTGAGGTGACCTACACCAAGACCGTGACCCTGTCCGGTAAGCTTCCTAAGTACTTGAATCTCGGCAAGGTGGCTGACATCTGCGAGGTTTGGGTCAACGGCAAACCGGCGGGAGTCAAGTGGTTCGGCGAGCGTGTGTATGACGTGGGCGGCCTTCTTCGCTCCGGTGAGAACACCATCGAGATAAAAGTCACGACCCTTATGGGCAACTATATGCAGACCCTCAAGGACAACAAGGCAGCCCAGCGTTTCGTGCTGAAGCGCAAGCAGCCTTATGTCAGTGCGGGACTTATTGGACCAGTGAAATTATATTAATAAATTATTGATAATGAATAGACTGATTAGAATCGCAGCCATTGCGGCGCTATTCGCCGGCCCGGCCTTGACTCTTGGAGCCACCGACTTCTATGCCCGTGACTTCGGAGCCGTCCCGGACGGTGTGACCATGAACACGGCCAGCATCCAGGCCGCGATTGATTTCGCCTCCTCCAGAGGCGGAGGAAGAGTCGTGCTTGACCAGGGAGACTATGTCTCGGGATCAATCTACCTGAAGGACAATGTGACCCTTCACATCGAGAAGGATGCCGTGCTTCTCGGCTCGCTGAATCCTTACGACTACATCAAGGATCCGGACGCCAAATGGACGGCTCTCGTTCTGGCCGTCAAGGCTGACAACATCGGCATCTCCGGGGAGGGGATGATCGATGGCCGCGGCTTCGATGTCGGAGTACGCTTTGTGGATTTCGTCCACATGGGACTCATTGACGACAAACTCGGCAACGACCGTGTCAACGAGACCATCAGACCGGAGAACATCCACATGTATCTCTGCAACAATGTCACCATCAAGGACATCACCCTGAAGGATCCGGCCTGCTGGACCCAGCAGTACGACAAGTGCCGCAATCTGCTGATTGACGGCATCACTGTCGATGCGAAGTGCTACTGGAACAATGACGGTCTGGATGTCGTTGACTGTAGCGATGTCATTGTCCGCAACTGCTACATCGACTCGTCTGATGACTCCTATTGCTTCAAGAGCCACAGCAACGACGGTGTGAGCGAGAACATCCTCGTGGAGAACTGCGTGGGACGAAGCAGCGCCAACGGCATCAAGTTCGGCACCTACACCCGTGGCAAGTTCAAGCACTTCAGGTTCAAGAACATGACCATATTCGACACCTATCGCAGCGCCATCACCATCGCGACCGTTGACGGGGCGCAGATCGAGGATGTCGAGATCGACAGCCTCCGGAGCATCCGCACGGGCAACCCTATCTTCCTCAGGACCGGCACAAGGCACGTCAACGAGGGACATACGGCGTTCTTGAAGGACATAGTGATCAAGAATATGTACGCCGAGGTTCCGCTTGACAAGCCCGACGCCGGCTACAGCTACGAGGGTCCGGTGGAGGATCTTCCGCGCAATGTCTGCCCAAGCATCATCGCCGGACTTCCGGGGCTCCGCATAGAGAACGTGCGTCTTGAGAACATCGAGATCGTCTATCCGGGTCATGCCGATCCTGAATATGCCTACGCTGGAACCTCCAACGAGGAACTGGCTGCCATCGAGGAGCAGGAGACCCGTTACCCGGAGTTCTCCAACTGGAAGGAGCTTCCGGCCTGGGGTTTCTACATCCGTCACGCCGACGGCATCGTCTTCGACAACGTGAAGATCACGGTTGACGGCGAGGACTATCGTCCGGCTCTTGTGTCCGACGATGTCAATGGTCTCAGGATGAAGAACCTTCAGATCAACCAGGAGACCGCTCCGAAGGGCAAGAAACAGATCATCACAAAGGACACCAAGAACATCAGGAAGAAATGAAAAGAATATTGTTATTGGCGGCTATGCTGCTGTTTTCTGTAATGGGACTCTCCCAGAACGTGTATAAGGCGTCCAACTTTAACATCAAGAGCGACGGCGTTCACGACAACACCACGAGCATCCAGGGTGCGATCGATTTCATCGCCTCCAAGGGTGGCGGCACGCTTGAGTTCAGCGTGGGACGTTATGTCACGGGTGCCGTGCAGCTCAAGTCCGGGGTCAGCATCAGGCTTCGCGAGGGTGCTGTGATCGTGGGCTCGACGAACATCTATTCCTACAAGGGGCACAAGGCTATCTTCTGGGGAGAGGGTGTCGAGAATATGTCCATATTCGGCACCGGTGTGATTGACGGTCGTGGTCCTGCCCTTCTGGATGACATTGCCGCCCAGATCCGGATGAAGCATATTCCTGAGGATGCGGTCGTTCCGACGCTTGTCTATCTCAAGGACTGCAAGAACGTGACCCTCAAGGACTTCATCCTCCGCTACCCCGCCACCAAAGATGACCTCTACATCATCGAGGGGGGCAATGTTACCGTTGACGGCTGCTACTCCGACATGCGGTAATCAGCCTGTGGGGTGGCGCCATCGCCTTTGTCATCCAGGGTCATCCAGACTTACGGCAAGAGAGGATGCCGCCGACGCTGTCTCAGCCGTGGAGGCCAACTCCATCTGAATGAATATATTAACGCACCCTCCTCCCCGTCATATCGGCTATGAGGAGGGTGTCTCTTTTGATTGATATTCAGCAACTTGTCTTCCACGGCAACCTGTCACAGCGGCCCTCACCTCAACCTGCCAGTGGGACTCTGACTTTGGACTCTGACTCTGGACTCTACTCTTCTTGGGAAGGCCCACATTATCTGGAAAAGCTAGGAATAAACCTGCCGAAAAGTTCGGAATGATTTCAGTAAAATCCGGCCAAATGACTGAACAAAACATCATTCCTGACTTTGACAGCCTAAAAATTCCGTTTTTCTTACGTTCTGATAATCAATACATTGTAAAAAGCGCGGATTTTTCAGGGTGAATCGCATCACCTTTTCGTGCCTTTGAAAGAAGCTTCGTACATAGGTGTAAACAAGTAGGGTGAATCATTGCCAAAGTCAGGAAAAACATCATTCTCTGTAAATCAGTCATTTAGTAAGCGTTAAAAAAATAAGAGAGAAGAGAAGGAATCTTTTATATTCCATTTCAACCATGTAAGTAATTCTGCCAAAAATGAAAGAGTGTGTCAATGAAAAAACTCGTATCTTTGTCTGAATATATTAAAACCACAAACGACGAATGAAGAAAATTCTGCTTGCCGTCGCCTGCTGCGCGATGACTCTTCTCGCCCAGGCGAACCCGGCCCACAAAGTTAAGATCAACGATGGCCTCACGGTCAGTGTGGAGGCATGCTCCGGGAGCATATTCAGAATCAAGGTGTCTCCGAGGAAGGATTTCACCGAGTCCCTGATGGAGCGCTACGAGCTCATCAAGACCGACTGGAGTGAGGTCAAGACCGACTTTTCCGACAAGGGAGGGGTCTGGACGCTGAAGACTCCGGAATATTCATTGGCCATCAACAAGAAGACGGGAGTGATGACCGTGAAGGATGCCAAAGGCGGGAAGGTGATCCGTGAGGTTAGGTTCCTGCCTGAGAAGGAAGGGCTCTGCGGCGAGATGAGGTCATTCATCAACGAGAAATACGCCGATCTGAAGGTCGCTGACAACGGCGGAGGCATCATCGGCGACGACAACGGGAAATTCGGAGAGGTTGACAAGCACGAGATTCAGGCGGCTGACGCGGTCAGCATCCTCAGCTTCAGCATGGAGGACGGCGAGCGCTTCTACGGCGGCGGCAGCACCAGCCGCGACCACATCCAGCACAGGGGCGAATTCCTCAGGATGTGGACGACCTACCAGCAGACCGAGATTCCGATGCCGTTCATGATGAGCTCGCGCGGCTGGGGCGTTTACAACAACTCGACCCGCAAAAGTTTCTTCGACATCGGTAACCAGCAGAAGAGCAAGTTCAACATCGTCAACACCTTCGACGAGGCAGACTTCTTCCTGATGATGGGCAAGGACATGCCTGCCATCCTTAATGAATATACCCTCGTCACGGGCCGTACCTATGTCCTGCCGAAATGGGCCTACGGACTCTGCTTCGGACCGAACATGCGCGAGGAGCAGTTCGACATCCTCAACGACGCGGTGCGCTTCCGCCAGTTCGACGTGCCTTGCGACGTGTTCTGGCTTGAGCCTCAGTGGATGGAGAAGCGCTACGACTTCTCGACCAAGAAGAAATGGAACTACGACAGGTTCTCTCCGGAGCCTTATTGGCTTCAGGATCAGTACCCTAAGACGATGCACAACCGCCTCTTCATCGGCAAGCTGCGCTCCATGGGCTTCCACCTCGGACTCTGGCTCTGCGAGGAGTATGACCTCAGCATCCAGGAGGAGGACATTATCGCCGAGCGCACGGGCGGCAAGCTTTCCGGCCAGGAGCATTGGATGGATCACCTGACCGTGTTCATGGATCAGGGTGTGGAGGGATTCAAGCTGGATCCTGCCCGAACGATCGACAACCACACGAACTGGGAATATTACAACGGACGCACCGACAAGGAGATGCACAACCTCAACCAGGTTCTGCTCCCGAAGCAGATGCGTGAGCTTGGCCGTAAGTACAACGGTAAGCGCACATGGCATCACTACTGCGGAGGCTGGTCCGGAACACAGCGCTGGACAGCTTCGACCTCCGGCGACAATGGCGGCGGCAAAACCGCTCTGTACGACCAGCTCAATCTCGGCATGAGCGGATTCCTCAACACCTCCTGCGACGTGATGAGCGTTCCGCGCGAGCTTGAGATGCAGGGACTCCATTTCGGTCTCTTCCTGCCTTGGGTGCAGATCAACAGCTGGTTCTCGATGATGCATCCGTTCTACTACGCCAAGGAGGAGCAGGACATCTACCGTTTCTACGTCAAGCTTAGATATTCATTGGCTCCGTACATCTACTCGATGGCGCTTGAGGCTGCGCAGAACGGTATGCCGATCGTGCGTTCGATGCCGCTGTGCTTCCCTGAGGACCGCAACTGCGACGACATGACCTACCAGTACATGTTCGGCGACAATTTCTGCGTGGGAATATTCACTAACGAGATTTACCTGCCGAAGGGGACCTGGACGGACGCCTGGAGCGGCGAGAAGATTGTCAGCAAGGGGGAGACCTTCACCCGTGAATATCCTTCCGACCGCGCGGGGCTGCTCTTCATCCGCGAGGGCGCGATCATTCCGACGCAGCCTGATGTTGAATATCTTGGGGCGCGTCCGTTCGACCGCGTCATCCTGAAAGTCTATCCTCACGGGGACAGCGCGTACACGATGCTTGACGATGACGGAGAGTCTTATGAATATGAGAACGGCAGTATCGCCTCGACGCTGTTCGAGTCGCATGAGAGGGATGGCGGTGTAGAGGTTGTTGTGAACCCGGTTCAGGGATCGTTCAAGGGAATGCCTTCGGAGCGGGAATATTCCTTCCGCATCCAGAGGGATTCGCGTCCGGCTTCGGTTTCGCTTAACGGCGCCGCCGTTCAGGATTGGACCTACGAGGACGGAATGGTCTGTCTGTCAGCCGGGAAGGTTGGCATTAGCGAGAAGATCGTTGTCTCTGTTAGATAGTTTGATTTTTGTAACTTTACTATAGTTGGCTATTGCCGCTTTATAACAGTTAGGTTTTGCCGCGAGGCGCATACCTCTCCGTGAGACCTGCGCTTCGCGCCCTGTCCGGGTGAATGGTCCCTCGGGGGAAGCGCCTCGCGGCAAAAAGAGTTTATTATTGAATATGAAAAGAATCGCGATAGTATTAGGACTTGCTGCGGTGGTGATGTCGTGCGCCAGAAAGGACTGGCGGGACGCTTCGCTGACGGCGGAGGAAAGGGCATCGTTGCTGCTGAAGGAGATGACGCTGGAGGAGAAGGTCGGGCAGATGTGCCAGTATGTGGCGCCGTGCTATGTGGAGCCGGGAAAGGGGTCGGCTCGCAAGAACATCGACGCGACTGATGAGAATCTGGGCAACAAGGATTTGTCCGATAAAGTCCGCAGAGGGGAAGTGGGAGCGTTCCTGCACGTGATGACTTCCACGGAGGCGGTGGCGCTTCAGAAGTTGGCTCAGGAGAGCCGGTTGGGGATTCCGCTGCTGCTGGGGATCGACGCGATCCACGGGAACGCGCTGATCGAAGGGTGCACGGTCTATCCTACGAACATCAACATGGCTTCCACTTTCAATCCGGAACTGATGGAGAAGATCGGAGAGGAAACCGCGCTTGAGATGCGTCAGAGGGGGTTGTTCTGGACATTCGCTCCTAATCTGGACATCGCCCGTGACGCCCGCTGGGGAAGGATGGGCGAGACGTTCGGCGAGGATGCGCTGCTGACTTCCGAGATGGGGAAATATGCCATCTGGGGATTTCAGGGGCGTGACGGGAAATATTCAGGGAATCACGTGGTGGCTTGCGCCAAGCATCTGATCGCGGGTGGCGAGCCGGCCGGTGGACTGAACGCGGCGCCGATGGACATCTCCGAGCGCAAGTTGCGTGAGCTTTATCTGCCTCCGTTTGTGGCGGCGATCCGTGACGCTAAAGTCGGGACGGTGATGGCGGCACATAACGAGATCAACGGGATTCCATGCCACGGTAACAAGTGGCTGCTCAATGATTTGCTTCGTGATGAATTGGGATTCGACGGATTCGTGGTCAGTGACTGGATGGACATTGAGAGGCTTCATTCCATGCATCATTGGGTACCGGACTCGACCGAGGCATTCGTAGTTTCCGTGGAGTCTGGTATTGACATGCACATGCAGGGAGACAAATATTTCGAGGCTGTGGTCGCAGCCGTGAAATCCGGCAGGATTCCGGAGTCCCGCATCGACCAGGCCGCCGGCAAGATTCTGGCCGTGAAGTTCGCCCTTGGACTCTTCGAGCATCCTGTGCCGGAGATTCCAGAGGTCCTGGACGGTGCCGCCGAGCATCGTCAGACAGCCCTTGAAGCAGCTCGTCAGGGACTTGTGCTGCTGAAGAATGACGGAACGCTTCCGCTGAAGAATCCACGCCGGGTTTTCGTCGTCGGGCCGAACGCTGACAGCCAGACCATTCTCGGAGACTGGGCAGTGCCGCAATCAGACGATAATGTCATCACGGTTCTGGACGGTCTCAAGGCCGCTATGCCTAACGTCTCGATCGACACGCTATGTTTCGGTGGCAAGATCTCGAATGTCAATGCAAAAGGTGTCCAGATGGCCCGTTTCAAGGCCTCTGCGGCTGACGTTAACATCGTAGTGGTCGGTGAGAATTCGCAGAGATATTCAGCTTTCGGTCGCACCTGCGGTGAGAACTGCGATCGTGACGACCTCAGCCTTCCGGGGATGCAGCAACAGCTTTTGGAGGCCGTCGTGGCTTCCGGCAAGCCGACCGTTGTCGTGCTGATGACCGGCAGGGCTCTCAGCGTTGGCTGGGCGAAGGACAACGCCAACGCCATTCTGAACGTCTGGGAGCCGGGTCAGATGGGTGGACAGGCTATCGCCGAGGTGTTGACGGGGCAGGTGAATCCTTCCGGCAAACTGCCTGTGACAGTGCCTCGCAACGTAGGACAGGTCCAGACTGTTTACAACTATAAGCATTCGCAATATTCCCGCCTGTTCGCCACCAACGAGACCGGAGCCCTTTGGCCATTCGGTTACGGATTGAGTTATAGCACGTTTGAATATTCAGACGCAACGCTCTCAAAATCAGAAATCGGAGCCTCCGAATCGCTCAAAGCCAGCGTGACCGTCACCAACAACGGCCCGTACGACGGCGATGATGTGGTTCAGCTCTACATCCGTGACGAATATGGTTCCGTGACCCGTCCGGTCAAGGAGTTGAAAGCATTCCGTCGCATCAGCCTCAAGAACGGTGAAAGCACCAAGGTCGAGTTCGACATCACACCTGAGATGCTCCAGTGCTGGGGTGTCTCCGAGAAGTGGTCCGTCGAACCGGGAGATTTCACCATCCTCCTCGGCTCCTCTTCATCAGACTCCGACCTCACTCCCCTGCCGCTGAAAGTTAAGTAATCAGACCAAGCGATCGGTTAACCACCCCTCGCTTCGTCTGCCCCTTGCACTATCTCTTAAGGGAATCGCTTTATCCGGTGAAACGCCCTTTCACCGGATAAACTATTGTTATTGATCCGCTTGTCCGGCAGAACCCATATTTTGCCGGACGAAATGCAGATTTTGACCATTTTCTCCGGCAGGAAGGCTTCTCACCGGACAAACCACGGATTGCCTCTGGCATATTCTTTGGATAGGTTGGAGGCCTGACTGACTATCAATGAAATGAAAAAGTTACTTGTGGTGTTGGCGGTGATCTCGCTGACGGGAAGCGTGGCATTCGCACAGAAGGTGCATTCTGACAATCAGGACATCAGGTTCGTGGCTGGAGTAAGGATGCCGATCGAACGATCAAGCGCCAGCGATGAGACAGTGATGACTCTGACCTATGGACGATTCTTCGACAACGGCCTGGGATTCCGGACCGGAGCGCAATGGATGTTCAAGAACTATGAGATTGATGAGTACCTTGGAGTTCCCCTCTATCTGGCTTGGCGCAGCGGCAAGCGCACATTCAAGGAATCCGTGCGTCAGGGTGCTGAGAACATAGTCTGGGGGTCCTACCACAATAAATACTATTACGGCACAAATCCGGATGCCGGAACTGTTTTCGGGCAGTTTCTGTCCGGGCTGTTGAACCGAATCGAATTCTTCGGAGGATTGACTCCCGGCTACATTTTCGGAGCGAAAGAGGAGCCTCACGGAACAGGTTCCATCGGAAGCACGGGCGTGAGAACCGAAAATTACATGACCCTCAACAACAGGTTCAGTCTCACCGCGGACGCGGGCTTCGCCGTCTCTTTCCGAATATGGCGTTTCGAGCTAAGCGCAATCCCTTCCGTACACTATTTCATCACCGACAACTACCGCGAAGTCAACATCCGCCGCGACACTCACGACGGCAGCACGGATGTCTTCACCTCTGACAAAGCTCGCTCATGGCAGTTCTCCTTCCAAGGCGGTCTGAGTTTCACGTTCTAGAATATCTTCATTGAATATAACAGGGCATTCATCGCAAGGTGGATGCCTTCATTCTCTGCTAGTTTCTGATTGCTTCGATGGTTGGATAGTTATCAGAACCATAGGCTGGGCTGGGGGAGACTGTCTTAAAAGTTAAACATTCCTTCGCGAGAATCAAGAATTCGTTTTAGGTCGTGTATGGGGATACGAACAATTTCAGTCTTGCAAGGACTTTTCAGACAGTCTGGGGTCTCTCTACTAGATAGTAGGGATAGAGATAGGAGGATAGTGCGGCGAACGTGGAACCCAAATCATTGAATATCAATCAAAAGAGGTACCCTCCTACCAGCCGATATGACGGGGAGGAGGGTGCGTTAATATATTCA
>ERZ773165.448-NODE-448-length-32286-cov-4.876423_pt1 | contig 32286 bp, 32 predicted proteins | sample MGYA00581003_ERZ773165 | MGnify/ENA primary metagenome ERZ773165 (study PRJEB29015, sample SAMEA2737817) | human gut metagenome | biome: human gut; feature: human-associated habitat; material: faeces | place: China | collected 2012 ... | reverse complement strand
TCGAACAGCTTTTTGCAATCATAGGCACCGACCAAAAACTTTGCCCCGCCGAGTCTTTTGCACGAACAAGAAAAGAATAAACAATAAACTCGTTGGGCGATAACCGTTCATCAAAAATCCTGTTCGGCAAAAGAAAAAATTGACCGCTGCAATTTTTACGCATACGAAAACCTCCTTCCAAATTATTCGAGAGAATATTTTTATAAAGAGAAAACCAAAAAGAAAAAGTGCTTAGAAAAAAAACTCCCTCTACTATACGGAGAAAAATCCCCGTTTTGTTCGGGTGTTTTGCAAAATTCTTTACACATTGTTTACATTTAATTTCACCATAACAAAAAATACCACTCTATAATACGGAGAAAAATTCAAGTTTTGTTGATGTGTTTTTAGAAAAAATTTACAAATTATTTTCACGCAAAAAGAGGTTTGCCACAAACTGTAGGGCAAACCTCTTTTATACTTGCAACTTATCGTAATTTGAGAAAAAATTTTGAAATAATTAATTTTTAGAAATACTATGATTTTAAACCTTTATAAAATTATTCAGCGTGCTTATTTGATATAAAAAAATAATGTGAAATATATTTGAACTTTATATTTATAATTAGGTTTGTTTTCTTAAAGAGTTGTTGATTGACTCGATTGTATTGTGTTATAATTTGGGTAATAAATATAAACATATGAGGAATGCGTTATGTTTGAAAGTGAAGTTAAAACAAAAATCATGCTTGAGGGTTCATACAGAAAATTGAAAAGTTATTATTACTATAATAAGAATTTTATCTTGATGCGTAAAAAAATTGCTAATTTTGAGAGTGATGAAGGAAAAATGGATGAAACATTTTCAATGCTTTCTTTTTGTTTGTGTCACCCTTTTTCAAATAAGTCAAAAATGTATATTGATGGTTTATTAAATAGAATTGATTTTTATGTTTTACCTAAGAAATTTGAAAGCGATGATTTAAAAGAATCAAAAATAGTATCTAACATTATTCCTAAAAATAAAAAAATTAAGACAGTTAATTTTTTTATTAATGCACCTATTGAATTATACATATTGGATACGCTATGGACTGTTTTTCTAGCAAGAATTAATTATGAAGAAAATATACTGTCATATAATGTTTATGGAAATACAATCAATGAATCCTCTTTGTTTTTAAATGATGAAACTAATTTTGATAGCAGAATTCTTTTTAATAGATACTTTGAAAAATATACTTCTTGGAGAAACAACGCATTTGCAAATTTAGAAAGAAATTACAACTTAAAAAAAGATTCTGTTTTGATTTCGTTGGATATAAAATCATATTTTTATTCAGTAGTGTTTAAATTTGATAAATTAAAGGACTATTTTAATAATAGCCAAATTCTTGAAAAAATAAAACCACTTACGAGAATAATCAGCAAAATATATGAATGTTACTTGCGGGTTATATCACCATATAGAAAGGATTTACCGGAATTTAAGATTAGACAATACCCTCTACCAATTGGTCTATTTAGTTCTATGTTATTAGCAAACATATATTTTTCTGAAATAGATAACTATATTAATGAACTTGAAGATATAACGTATTATGGTAGGTATGTTGATGATATATTAATTGTAGCTCAAAAATCAATTGATGATTATGATAAAGAAACAACAGATTCTATAATTGAATCTGTTTTGGTTAATACAGGCATATTAATTCCTGATAAAGAAGGGTACATATACAAACATAAGCCAAACTTAAGGATACAATCAAATAAAATTAAGGTTTTATATGTAGATCATACGGAATCAAAGGCGATTATAGATATATATAATGATACAATTAAGTTAATACCTAGTCAAGCAGATCCACTTCCAGATAATAATTTGAGTTTATTGAAATTTGATGAGGTAGCATATAATATAGATAATTTTAATAAAGAATCAAAGATTAGAGATATTGGTATCATTGAAGTCGATTCGTTTAATATTGGAAGATTTTTTTCTTCCCTTGTAAGTAAATATTCTCACATTAATATTAATGACGCAGAAGATGATTTATCAGAGCAAATCAAACAAATTGAGGCTTTTTTTACCGGAAGTCAGTGTATAGAGTTCTATTCTAATTGGTTAAATTATATGAACTTTTTAGTTATAACTCAAAGGATAAAACAGCTTAAAGCATTTTATGCAAAAGCTAAAGATGAAATCAAAAGTCTAAATTATAAGTCTTTAGATAGTAAAATATATAAAAACGTACGCAGTATAAGTAAGAGAGTTAAGGATACGCTTAGGGCTCATTTAAATATTTGTTTACATATATCTTTAAGTTTGGATGTATTAATTGCAAAGAAATATTTAAATTCACATTTGCCTAAAATTAAAAAATATGTTTCAGCAAATATGTTTAATAATAATTTGGTGGCTTTTCCATTAGTAAATTATCTTGATTATAACAAAGACGTTTCATATATAAGAATGGGTTTGAGTGATATAGGAAATTATCCCAAAATAGAAACTTCATTTAAATTCAAATGGTCTCCTAGGTTTATTCATTATGATGAATTATTGTTACTAATGTTTTATCATTATAATAAATGTAATAATGGGAGAACCTCTTTTGATTATGTTAAGGAAAACATTGTAGATAAATTTAAAAAAATAAACCATATTACATATAATCCGTTTCAGATTGACCAGAGCAGAATATTATCATTTGAAGATTATTTGGTGAAGAAAGTACATATACATAATGACAATACGGAAACAAATGTACCTGAATATATAAATATTGCAGTTGGTAGTGTGGGAATTAGCAGTAAAAAGTGTATGCAAGGCTATCATAGATGGAAGAACATAACATTAAATGATAAAGAGATTTTTTCTAATATATTAAAAGATTGTTTTATTGGTAGTGACAAAAAAGGGAAGATTCCGATGATTTTAGTTTTGCCAGAATTATGCTTTCCTATTTATTGGATACAAGATTTAATTCGTTTTTCTAAGAAAACACAAATTGCAGTGGTGACAGGACTTCAATATATTTGCGATGTAAAAAAAGAAATTCATAATTATATTGCAACAATTCTTCCGTTCGAAGCAGGAAATCACCGATACAAGAATACTTATGTGCATATTAGAGAAAAAAATGATTATTCGCCAATTGAATTTAAAGAGTTTGCAAAAATAGATAAAAGGTGTAGAAATAGGGCAATCGCAGAATATCAGATTTTTGAATGGAAAAATATGAGAATTGCTCCTTTGGTTTGCTTCGAACTTACAGATATTATGGCAAGAGCATTTTTGAAGGGTAGAGCAGATATTATTACCGCATCTGTATTTAATCCTGATACTACATATTTTTCAAATATTATTGATTCGGCGACAAGGGATTTGCACACATTAATTGTTCAAGCAAACACTTCGTATTATGGTGATTCTAGAGTAACTGCCCCGTACGATAGAGATAGTAAAGATGTTTTTAAAATTAAGGGCGGTGAAAATGACCATATTGTTCTAGGAACAGTTGATTTTAAAAAATTAATTGATTACCAAAATGATTATAAAGAAAATTTTGATAAACAACTTTTGGCATTATCCAAGTATGGAAACAAAACTAATGGTACAAATAATATAAAACACGAAAAGCCAGATATTAAGCCATTATCTGCAAGGTTTAAAAAGAAATAATTCTATGAGTTTAATGCAATTAAAGCTTGTCTATTTTGTTTCGCAATGGAATGGCTGTTCATATTTTATTACATTTTTTTAAAACATATTAGAATTTTGTGCACAAAGCATCTTTTAATAAAGAATGCTTTATGTTATACTGTTGTTGTAATGTGGAGGTGATAATGTGAATCCAATTATAAAATGGCCAGGGGGTAAATCTAGAGAAATAGAAAAAATTAAGCCGTACATTCCTAGTTATGATAGATATGTTGAACCATTCTTTGGTGGAGGTGCATTATTCTTCAATTTATCTCCTAGAAGTGCAGCAATTAATGATATTTCTCAATCTTTAATTCAATATTACCAACTGATAAAAAATCAAGATAAGCAATTGTATGATTTGCTTGTTTGCTATAACAATAGCTTTAATAATTTAATTAATGTTTGTAGCAAACAAGACGATTATTTGGTAGATTTATTTTTAAAACTAAGAAATCAAATAGTACATGCAGGTGAAATTGATTCAATATTAGAAGACTTTATTTTTAGTTTATCGGATGATATAAATTCTGGTTTTAGTGAAAAACTTTTGTTAGACAAAAATCAATTTGATGATTTATTATTAAAAAATGCACATGATAAATTTGTTAGAACACTAGCAAATTATGATAAAAAACCATTTTCTGATCAAGATCTTAAAGAAAATCTTATTACCGGTTTTGCTAGTGGATACTATATGTATTTTAGAAAAGTATTTAATGATATCAATCTTGGTAAAATTAGTAATCAAAGTATGCAGTATCAAGCCGCTAATTTTTATTTTATAAGAGAATATTGTTATGGCTCAATGTTTAGATATAATTCTAAAGGAGAATTTAATATACCATATGGCGGAATGTCATATAACAAAAAAAATATGAAGTCTAAAATTGATAATATGTTTAATAGAGAAATTGATACGTTGTTTTCTAATACGGATATTCATTGTTCGGATTTTGAAAATTTCTTTAAAGATATTAAACTCACTGAAAAAGACTTTGTGTTTTTAGACCCACCCTATGATACTGATTTTTCAGACTACGAAGGAAAAGATTTTACTAAAAATGATCAAGAAAGACTAGCGTATTCCCTGAAAAAGACATTAGCAAAATTCATTTTGGTTATCAAAAATACGGATTTTATTAGTAGCTTATATGATAAGGATTTTAATATTTTGAGTTTTGATAAGCAGTATACTTATAATGTCAGAAGTAGAAATAATAGAGATGTTGAGCATCTTATAATAACAAATCTCCCAGTTTGATACTGGGAGACTTGTTTATTTTATAAGCTTTTTTAATTCATTAACAGAAATAGCGTTTTTCTTGTTTCTATGAACCATGCAATGACAATTTGCACATAATGGTTTTACATTTTTTATAGCATCTTTTATGAAAGCTTCAACGCCATCGTCATCATATTGACAAACTGGGTGTTCATGGTGAATTTGAATATAGTCTTTTCCTAAGTTACCGTATGTTTCTTCAAAATCAAATCCGCACACACAACATTTTAAATGTCCTGCTGAAGTTTTATAAAAGTCTATTGCTGCTTTTCGTAATTTGTCTGATCGCGATTTTGTTTTGGTGCTTATATGTCCTGCTTTTCCTTCATTAATAATATCATCTTCTTTATAAATTATTAAATTATGTTTTGTTTTAGATGATTTGTGAATTTTTGTCGCAATATCTATATTCTCATTGTATGTAAAGAAGTTGTTTGAAATATATTCACACTGACTGATGTTTTCTTCAATGAATACTTTTCCTTCTGGTGTTAACGAGAATTTGTTTGCATCTTTAGTTGTTAATTCTCCGAATTGGTTACTATTATAATGCGAACCGGTAAGATTTCTCACAATTTGCGTAAATTTAGTGTCATTTCTACCCTGAAGAATTTCAGCATCTTCTCCTGTAGGTCTAAACATTTCAACAAGTTGTTCCTTTATTATAGTTGTAGTAGCAGACTTATTCTTATAGATTATATATAATGCCGGTATTAGGATATCATTTTCTGTTATTCGTGACATTTTCTTTATCGATCCTTCCTAAGGCTGCATCAAAATATTCTTTTTCTATTTCGCAACCAATAAACTTTCTGTTGTTTTTTAATGCTGCAACTCCTGTGGAACCAACACCCATAAAAGGGTCAAAAATTACATCGCCTTCATTTGAGGCTATTTTTAGTATGTGCTCCAGTAACTTTACTGGCTTTTGTGCCGGATGTTTGGGGCTTGATAATCTTTCAGGACGCATACATATAGGACTTTCAAAAAAATTATGCATTTCGTTCTGTTTTCCAAAATTCCATTTGTGTCCCTTGTTCCACATACATATAATCATTTCGCAACTGTTCAAAAATCCGTTTTTATAAATTTTAGGCGCTGGATTAGTTTTATGCCATATAAAAAATTGAAATGTATCGAATTCTTTATCAAACACTTCGTGCCATTTTCCAATCAAATTATAACTCGTAAAAATAAAGATGTTCCCATCTGGTTTTAATATCCTTTTGAAATCCTTAATGAAATCTGAAGGTTCAATAGTAGTTAAATCCCATTCGCCTAAATCATTGTTTAATGCGCTACGCCCTGGAAGATTAATATTTCCAGTTGAATATTGAGCAATGTTATATGGCGGATCGGTAAGTATTAAATCTATGCTGTTGTCAGGGATTTTATCTAGGTAATCTAAACAATTGCCCTGTATAAGTGTATACTTTTTTGATTTGATTTTTTCTATTTTAAATTCAGCCATGATTTATGAAATACAATCCTCTATCATTAGTTTTATTCTGTGATTCAAATCAATTTCTTCCAAAGCTTCCTTGTAAATCTGTTCAAAATCTTCAAATGAAATACCATCAGGCAGTATTTTTGACCAAAAAGTTTTGCCAATCAAAAACATTTCTGGAAAAGCCATATGCTTTTTAACAGCACCTTTCCAAGTGTTTCCTTCTCCGTCTTTATTGTAAAGAGTTCCAAAATACGCTTTGCAATTTTCAATACCCATATCAACATAAATGGTTAAAAGTTTTTCAACATTTGACGGTGCGTTTGAACTGTCAAGATCGCCACCTGCTTTTAATTCTAATACATTCCAATTCTCACCATCGAAGAAAGCCAAATCTACAGGTTTTGTATATATGGCTTTGGTTTTAAATTCTGTAGCTAAAGGAAGCAGATTCTCTTTAATGCTTTTTTGTGTTACACCACTTTCAAGCCTGTTTTTTCCTCTTCCCGAAGCAACATTATTTGCTCTAAAAGCTGAAATTTTACCTCTTAAATTTCCATTGTGCGTATCTACATCAGTAATAATGATTTGACCGCTAACTGGTGTTGATATATGATGCTCAAGATTTCTCGGGTTTACAATTGCAGGAACATTTTCTTCACCAAATTTTAGTCGAGCAATTCTTTTAGCACAAGTTTCTATGGCAAAGCCGCTTTTTGATTCGAAACTACTTACAAAAACCATACTAGCTGTGATATTTTCATCCATTTGGCTAAGGAGAAAGTTATTAACTTTGCGTCTGTAATTGCTTTTGAAGTCACTTTCAATAGTGTTGGTTAATTTTGAGAATTCTTCTACTACAATTTTTTTAATTGTATTTCTCATAATTCATCACCTCATGTAAAATATAACATATTTTATATTTTTGGTAAAGCAAAAATTACATCAAGTTATGGTAGTTAAAATCAATTTGTATCTTTTAATATACTTCTAAAGATACTGCTTGTTTATAGATTTGTTATGCTTTTTCTAATATAAGCAATCTTGAATCTCTTAGGTTGCATTGATGAAAGTCATAATTGTTGTCTTTATATTGGCGCTGTTTCTTCTTCAAAAAGCCGGAAAAACATATATAATAGTCGATTGCTTCATCCTTTTTGTTAGGTATATTTTCTAAATCGCTAGATAAATAGCCATAAATATTTTTGGTTATTGATATTTCGCAGATTTCTTTTTTAGTATAACTGTTTAAAACTTTAAGATAATAGTATTTCTGATTGTTTTTATTATTGGTGTTATTGGCGTCATTGGTGTCATTGGTGTCATTGGTGTCATTGGTGTCATTGGTGTTATTGGTGTTATTGGTGTCATTGGTGTTATTGGGTGATATAATATACAGAGCACATTTTCCATAATAAATTGTTTGTATATCTGAGTCCTTATACAAATTTTCAGAATATAAATACTTGTTAGGTAAGTATTTTTTCCTATTATTTATTTTAATATCTAAGAAATTATTTTTATTATTTTTTTTCGAAGGAACGGGAGATGGCTCCTTGTCGGTCGTTATTAATTCTTTTTTTAACATTTTGTTTAAACAGCTCAACAAGCGGCTTTCGATATCTGTTGTGTCTAAATCTTTATAGAAATTTGTAGTTTCTTCTTTTGTTGCTGGATCATTGCGAAAAGAACAATCTTCTGAGTGCTTTTCCATATCGGAATGTGATACTTTAAAGTATCTACGCTTATTACCTTTTACAATAGTTAGCGGAGCAGATTCGCAAATCGGACAAAATATATGTCCGTCATATTTTTTTATTGCAGCTTTTGGATCTTTATTGTATAGTTGCCAATAGTCATTTGCAGGGCGAATTTCATTTTCAAAGTAAAATTCATTGAATTTAACATCCATATTATAAAATCCTTTCTTGTTTTTTATTGTACATCTTATTGATTTATGAATTGTTTAGACTTATTATCATTGTGCAAGTTTTTCAATTAACGGACCTCCTAATATTTTTCTGGATACAGAATCGGGAAATACGGAACAGTATTTGCTGATGGATGAGAGTGAAATATTGTTTTCTTTAATGTAATTTTCAAGATTTTTTATTTCTATGCTGTCTAATTTATCAAGGTCAATCAACCTAATGAGTTCACAAAATTGCAGTGTTTTGAAATTTGATTTAGTGATTTTTGTCGGCGGTTTGCAGAGATATACGCTTTGGTTACCGACTTCAACTTTTCTTCCACGGGTTGATTCGTTATTTGAAATGACAGTAATAACATTCGGTACCTGTGTTGTAAGTCCAAATGAATTTAGCAGGGAGGTGCCGCCGAGATAGCCGTATATGTCTTGCGAATTTTGAATGTATTTTTTTGCTATAACCTTTCTCGGATTTAATACGGAATCACCGAGAACAGTTTTTCTCGGAATGTAGTAAACACCTGTTGAAAATCGTTTTAACTGCTTGCTGTCAACTAAAGTTTTGATTGCTTTATCAATCCAAGGGCGAGAGCGTTGCGGATACATTTTTTCTATATCCTCGATAAGTATCGGCTCATCGGTATTAAATTTTTCGGATAATTCATTAAAAACATTCATACTGTCGCCTCCTTTATATTGATTATATTATATTATACACTTAATGTCAAAATTTCATACTTTGAATTTTTTGCTGTAAAGATGAAAAAAGCGTTGAAGATCTTGAACAAATCCGTAAAAATGGACAATAGAAAAAACCTCTTAATGTAGAATAAATACATCAGGAGGAAATTTTTATGCCAAGAAGTTATCGACAAATAAGCAATTACGAAAAAGAAATATTAGAATTGAAAGCACATGGATTGACTACGAGAGAAATAGGAGCAAAACTTGGCTTCACAAAAAAGCAAGTACATAATTTCATTACACAATATAACGAAAAACAACGAAAGATAAAATCAGGTGTCATTTTATTGAAATGAATTAACTATGCTTCTAATAGAAATATAACAAAGACAATTTTTATAAAGGAGAACAACTCCATTTTAAATAAGATGGTTATATATGACTTTTGTGTATTTATTAATCAAAACACGAATAGTAATTAGGATAGTGTTTATTAAATGTTTTTATTTATTATTCTTCTGTAAATGTTCCGCTTTTAATATGATAATCAATATTATTTCTTTTGCAAAATTCAATTACTTCATTTGTACAATCGTTAAAAAATTGTTTTCTATTACTATATTGTGTTGCAATAGGATTATAATTAATTTTACCAAAAATTATTTTATCGACAAATGATATTTTCTCTAATATAGGTAATAGTTCTTGGCTATAAATATTAGGCGTTGGATATGGTTCCATACTGACCCAGGTATAACAACCTTTGTCATGCAATCGTTTTAATGCTTCAATTCTAAACTTAATTGGTGAAGCTCCTGGTTCATATTCTTCTTGAAAAGCATCATCTAACGAAACTAAAGTAATACCATATTCGTTTTTTAAAGGTAGTTTTGATAAACTTTGAGGTAGAATACCTTTTGTTAGTACAGAGCATTTTATACCATACCAATTCGCTTTTTTTAATATTTCAATGCTCATTTTTTCAACATCGTTATGTCCATACATAAAAGGATCTGTAGTGAAACACAAATGTAAAGTTTTGACTTTTCCTTTGAATTTAGGAAGTTCCTTATCCAATATTTCTAAAGCATTTTCTGCAATTTTTGGTTTTAACCATTCATCATATGTTTTAACCTTTCCAAATCTTTTAGCTAACATAAATGCATAACACGGATATTTACATCCATGTGAACAACCCTCGACATGATTTAATGTATAATCTCCGTATTCTACTCCAGTTTTATATATAAGTGATTTTCTTTTCATTTTCTTATTCCTTAGTTATGATCAAAAATATAGTTTGCAACTTTTGCTGCCAATCCCCAAGCTTTACAATTATCATTTGATACTGCAAAGCAAAATAAAAATAAAGGACTATTATTCTTATTATAAAGAACTCGGGATTTATTAGAAACATAAGGAAAAATTGTTTTTAACCTTTTTTCAATATAACTTTTTAAAGCATCTTTTTCATTGCTTTTTATAATAGCGTTATCCCCAAACAAATTCATTTGTGGATCTTCATTGTATAATTCTTGCTCCCAATCATCACAACCGAAAATGGAATTTAATTTTGCTTTCCAGGATTTGTCGATTTCTCCACGTACTTTTAACATTCTATTTGCAGCACTATAAGGAAATAAATACCAAACATCGATTGCTTTGGTATTTGCTATAATTTTTAATGTTTCCCAGTTTACTGCAGTTGCATATGGATCCAAGAATAGAACCGCTCTGTTTTGTGACCAGTTAATCGATTTACAGAGTTCACGTAATGCGTTATTACAATCATCATTTATAATCTCAATTTTATTTTTCTTATTAGAATATTCATTATCGATTAGTTGATTCAGTTCTTTTGCAAATGACTTTTTCTTTTCAATAAAATAATATTTATCAAAAGAGATTTTCGAATCTAGAGCAAGTTTTGCAGAACCATCAATTTCAATAAAATCATCCTCATTACCAATTTTAATTTTTCCTGTTCCTGCAAATGCATCTATATAAATTAAATTGAATGCTTGTTTTTTTAATGCCTGAACATAAAAATCTAAATAGTCGGACAGTATATCAAGTTTCTCAACGGTCCAAGGTCCTCCAAATTTTTGTTTTGTAGTCATATTATCCTCCATAGATTATTAGACATAAATTTATTACTTTATATTGAATTGTTTGAATTTTTACAATAAAATATTGTTATATTGTTACTGTGCTAGGTGTTGTATTTTATTAATGGTAGGCAATTGAAAAAAATATGATAAGTTGACAGGAGTCTTCCAAGTATATATTACGAATATTAGGCTTATTTTTGTTTTTATGTCATCTAATTTGGTGCTTTGATAATGTACTTATACATTGATTCTAAAATTTTAAACGATCATCTAATTTTAAATCTTTGACGATTTTGTTATGTGTTTCTTTTATTATATCTTTTGTTTTATTATAATCTGTTAATTTCATTTTATAATAATATGATGGTTTGTTACAAGTACCAGTAACATCCAAACAAATTTGTGAACTTAATAAATTTGCATAACATACAGGTGTTATATTGTTACTAGATGTTTGATTTTCGAGATAATTATATTGCTGCCAAGTTGATGTAATTTTACAAGCTTCTTCACTACCATATAAATATACATAATCCATTATTTCTTGGAAAGCTAAAGCTTGCTCATCTATTATCCTTTCTTTTTCTTTTTCAGGAAGTTTCGAACTTGTCATAATAGCTCTGTATGCTTTTTGATAGTTTTCAAGACATAGCAATAATCTTTCTAATTTTATGGACCTTTGCTGTTTTTTTGTTTCATTTTTAATACTACTTTTTGTTGCAAAATAATTAACAAATAAACCAACAATAGTAACTCCAGCCGGTATAAGAATTGTTAACCAGTCTTTTAATTTCATTTTTCTAACCTCTTTCTACCTTTCAAAATTTGATTCCCAGTTCATTACATATTCTTTTTCGCCGGTTGATTCATCCAACTGCTCACTTTGAATAATGAATCTTTCTCTTTGGTAAAACAATATTGCCCTGACATTTTTTTGATATACATTTAATTGTAATTTGGCTTTTTTATTCTTGACATAATCCAGCAATTTTTTACCTATGCCGTGAGACTGCATTTCATCAGCGACAAAAATACCTTCAATATAATCATCTTTTAAACCTATAAAGCCTTGAATTTTGTTGTTATTTTCATACACATAGACTTCCGATTGAGGCAACATTTCTTTCACAAATTCATAATTACTTATCCAGTATTGTTCAGGAATAAAAAAATGTGCTTTAAGATTGGTATTTAACCATATATGAGAAACCTTATTTATATCTGTTTCCTGCAACTTCCTAATCATATCTGTCAATTCTCCATTTACTTTTTTAATTATACCACAAAGTATAATTATTTCAATTATAAAAACGTTGGGGATTTTGTTTTCTCCAACGCTTTTTCTTATAGGTATATAGATCTTTTTTTAATTTTATGTTTCAAATCTTAAAACAAAAGCTGAAGGCCCATTACGATGATCCACATATATGCACAGGTTTTCGGAATCATAAGCAAGCCAACCTTTGGTTTTGTTTTGCTGAACAATGTTACAGGGATGTAGCAACCGAATGAAATGATGATTGCGGCAACCATTCTTGTCATATGAAGTTCGTTTGTGTTGCCTGAAATTGCGTAAAGAATGATTACACCGATGCCTGTTACTGCGAAAACTGCGTTTCTGATAACGGAAAGCTTCATATTGCCTTCGTCTGAACACCAGTTGTTTTGCGGAAGAACGCAGATTACCATTCTGATGATTGCAGAAATCCAAATCATTGCTTCAACTGCAACAGGTGCTGTCAATTCGGGGAATGTAAGCTTCCAGATGTATAGCAAGATAATGTAGAATGCTGTCATTGTGATTGATGAAACCTGCAAGCCGAGTCCGAGTTGCCTTTTGATTTTGTTGTTGCTTCCGTGAACTGCTCTGATGATTCTCGGAACAAGGTGGAATGCGTCACCGCCGCAAAGCGTCAATGTCAACACGCCGTATAAGATGAACAAAGGATTGCCCTTTGAAAATGCGAAGAACAAAATACTTGCGATTAAGTCGAAAATCAAATATCCTGCGTCAAAAATTGCCTCCATAATATCGGGAATTTGCGGTTTGTATTTTTCGTTTGCCATAATTAAAACTCCTTTTTTACTTCAAATAACTAACATTCACGGTGTTGTTTCTTGTTTAAACAATCTTCTGCGTTATTGCAGATTTTTTCAAAAATATTTTTGAATGTTGCGATTTCCTCGTCCGAAAATCCTTTGAGCACATCGTGGGCAAAACGCTTTTGCGTGTCGATACCCTCGTAAATTATGTTCTTGGCACTTTCGGTCACAAAAATCTCTATGTGTTTTTTATTGCTTTCGCTTTGCTTCTTTTCAATCAAGCCTTTGTTTTCAAGTGATTTGAGCGAGGTTGAAACATGAGATTTTGTTGATTTGCGAATTTTGACAATGTCTGCCGCCGTGTTGAATTCGGGGTTGCCGTGCAAAAACATCAGTATGTCATATTCCATTTGTGTCAAATCATACTTGTCGCAAATCGAACTTGTGAGCGATTCGTAATAGCCGGTAATCGTTTTATGTCTGTCCCAAAAATGCATATTGCCACTCCTTGTCAATCGTTCTATTTAGAACTATTATAGCGTGCGATATATCGTTTGTCAATACATATATTTTGCGATTTGTAAATCTGCATTTTGTGATTGTTGTTATAACGAATTAAAAGTTACGGTACAATGCATCTAAGTTTTAACAGAGAAGCTGGTCAAATGTTTTTTGTTGAATGAAAATTCGCTGGATTTATAATTTTCATTATACTTTTTATTTACGAAAACGAGCCGAGATGTGCGTATCTCGGCTCGTTTTTCTCATGGGTATGTAGACCTTTTTTCGTTAATTTTATGTTTTTAATGTGTTTGACCGCCCACTATACATATTTTTCAAGTCTCGAAAGTGGCTTAAATAGGGCGTTTTGAAAAATTTTAATGCAAAAAAACACCAACCTCGCTTGCAGCTTCCATCTTAAATCTGTTAAGAGCTTCTTTAGCTTCTGGAACTGTATTCTTTGCCATTGTAAAAACACCTCTCTTATCAAAAATTTGCAAAGCGTGCTGATATTTTGAATAAAATTTTCTTCAAAATATTTATCACACAATATCAATTCGCTCTTGCAAGTATAGTTTATGAAAAGTATTCGTTTTTACAATTGAAAAATTTTTACAATTTAAAACACATATGATGAATGTTTAAAATTCTATAAATTCGCTTTGTTTTTCTCTGTTAACTCGTTGTACTTATTTACTATGTAATCGGCTGTTCTGACTGCGCCTTCGCCTTTATATTGCCAAGTTTCTTCAATAAGAGAATCAATGTTGTTTTTATATTCAGTTGATTCAATGCAGCTGTCAATCAATTCTTTTAAATTTTGCATATTATCTTTAGTTAATTGTTTTCCTATTTTCGGCAAAGATGCAATAGGCCAAAACGGTGTGTCTAGCCACCAAGCGTCATAAGGGCTGTCGTCAAACTCGACATCTGCGTATATAACCGGCTTTCTGTAAACCAAAGAGTAATCGTAAACAATGCCGGAAAAATCTGAAATTAAAATATCAGAACGCCTGAGAACATCAAAATTATCACTGTCTCTGTTCCATTCGAGACTGTTTGAATTTGGAAATTCTGCCATTAAATGATTCATCAAATCTGCTTCCGAAGTAAATGACTGCGGGTGCGGTCTGATAATAATATGATATCCCGTTTCCAAAAGAGTTTTAATTATTTCTTCGCCGAATTTGTTGAGAATAGAACTTTTACCCCAAGACGGAGCAAGTAAAACTGTTCGCTCCTTATTTTCCAAAGGTGGTGCGGCTGCAAGTCTGTTTACCATAGCGTCCATATAAGGAACTCCTACCATAACAAGTTCCTTTGCCGGCAGGTTTCTTATTTTTTCAAGCGCTCTGATGTCTCTTTCGTGGTGATTTCCTGAAATTAAAACTGCATCATAATAATCAATCCCGAACATATGATAACCGCAGGTATTACTTGCCGCGTGAAGAACATGCACATAATAATCAACATTTTTTGAACGCTTCCATTGAAAAACATCAAGCCCCGGTGTTGTTGAAATAAGCATTGTGGCATTAAGAAAATTTAACTTTGAAAATGCACGATTGCCTTCGCCTATAAATTGTGCATCGAGATGCTGCAAATTTTCATCAAAAGCAGGGTCATCTTTTGATGCTGTCATATATACAACATCAACACCCCTTGAATTCATTTCTTCGCATATTGGTTTGAACACGCTCCAATATCTTTTGTCATCAGAAAAAATAACAATAGGTATTTTTTCTGCGTTTGTATCGGCTTTTTTTCCGCCGGTAAGTAGAAATTTCAGCTTGACTGCCCATTCTTTAAACACATATGCAACAGCACCGATAATACCTATCAGCACGGCAAAAAGCATACTGCCTGTTCCGGGATCAATATATAACTTCATATTTTTTCCCCTTTCAAAAGGTTGAAATCAAGAATTATTTTACATCATCATTTGTTAAAACATCATCTTTTGCAACAAGTTTCCAATTGCTTTTATCCCAAACACTGTCTTGAATTGTATACCAATCGGCAGGTAAAAATTGATTTCCGTTATTTATGTTAACCGTACAATAATCCGAGCTGATAATATACTGCTTGTGTGCATATTTTTCTTGATTATCAATCTTTTTGTTAGTGTAAGGATTAACAGGGTTTTTTACCGTGCTTTCAAAAGCGATTGTAGGAATATCGGCATTGGTCATAAATTCATCAGATGTATTAAAGCCTGTTGAATTAAAGTCTTTAACCATAAGTAAAGGAGTGAAATATTCCATATCGTTTGTAACTGTGCCGGTATCATTAAGTATTAAATCGTTTAATTGATAAGTTTCAAAAGCGTGGTCAGAAGCTAAAATGATTTTTGTATTATCCCAAACACCGATTTCTCGCAAATAATCAAACCAATTTCCCAATTGGATGATAGAAGCCATATTTGTTTCATAACTTGCAATTTGTGTAAAGTTATTCATAGCAAGTTTTTTTCCGTTTAAATTAAATCTATCTGCATCTTTATAATATTTAGTATTATCAATTTGATTTGCAGGTTCGTATTGAGGTTCTTGAAGCAGTTGTGGCTCGTGTGTCGTATTGTTAGTCATAAGCAGCACTTCTCCTACTTTATTTGAAGTTGTTGAAGTGATGTCTGAAAGGTTTGTAAGTACACTGTAAGCCTTTATGAATTCGCTGTAATTACCTGTTGCGATGTAATCATTAGTGCGGTGCTGTGAAACGCTCGAACCTAAATAGTTGCCGTTATTATATATGTTAGACTGCAAAACAATCGGTGATGACTTCATAAGTGAATAAACAAAAAAGTTCCTGCGATTGTTTTTTATAGTTTCCTTTTTGGTTTTATTGTCAACATAATCATCACCTGTGTTGTACGCTTTTACACCCTTCATATCATCAAAAACGCTTAAATCGGGAATCCACTGGTAGTTGGCATAGTTGCTGTTGCAAAGTGTAACATTATAGCCCTTACTGCTGAATATGGCAGGCATAACTTTAAGTGCTTCATTATGTTTGGTAACAAGCTTTTCGTTTTTGCGTGAATTTATTTCTGCCGGTGTGTATTCATATCCGCCGAAAAATGCAGATGAAGCAAAATTTGTATGTCCGCCGAAAGAAATTGTGTTTGAGTAATAAGTAAATCCGTCGTATTGCTTAATAAGTTCCGGCTTTTCATTAAAGAAATACGGAATATACGGGCCAAATCCTCTGTCAAGCATTATAACCACAACATTTTTTCCGGTTTTACTAAGCTTAATGTTAAAGGTATTGTCTTTTTCCGAGTTTGTGTATATATTCGCAACTGATGAATTGATTTTTACAATGTTGACTGTACCCATACCGCAAAGTGCAATTGTGCAAACAAGAAGCAGTGATGTTATTTGCTTTGCAAGCTTTTTGTATATTATTAACATCACAGCTATGATTACAGCAACAACAATTAAGTTAACTATCATTTCATTAGCTGATATGCTTATGGTATTTGTTTCTGCTGTGTACTGCAAAGATGAATTTAATATTCCCGAATTTTTGCCGAAAAACATATAATTTGTTATCGCCAAGCAGCAGATTATACATATAGCTTTGGTGTAAGCGGCTCTGACTTTGCTGTTTGCAAGCCAATAGAATACTCCAAACCAAATTACAAAAGTACCTACCGCAATGCAAGTGGAAGATACCAAGTACCACAATGGGCTTTGATAGTAGCTTGTAAATACAAATTCTTGCGGTGAAGAGCTGATTACGGCAGATGGTATAACGAGTCCTGTCAAAACTGCCATAAACACACAGCCTGCTACAAATAATTTTGTATCGTACTTATATTCTTTGATTTTTTCGGGTTTTCTTTTTGCAGGATTTTTTTCTCTTACCAAAGCAAAAAGAATAGGAAATATGCAGACAATTCCCAACAGTGTAAATACAAGTGATTTTTCAGTGTATGTATCATCAATAAAAAAGCTGTATATTGATAATGCTATACCGCCGATTGCAAGAAATTCTTTTCCGACTTTTGCAGGATTTTTACTTTTTAAAGTTAAGGTTTTTATAAGTGAAAATGCATTGTTTAAAGTCCAATAAAATACTAATCCGGATGGTGAATTATACAAAAATACAAGAAAGAACAATGCAGTTATATATAGCTGTATTTTAGTTTTTGCAGGATAATCTTTTGAATAAAGCGCAGAAGATATTAAGTTTATTACAGTCATAATAATCGGCAAAATATTTATTGATATGCCGAATAATGTTAACAGCTTATCAGGTGTGCTTAAATCATTTATAAGTCCAAAGCTTACATCTTTTATACCGGAATAAGTTGATAAAAATCTGTAAGCCGCAATGAAAAAAGGAATTTGCAAAAACAAAGAGGTAACACCTCTTAAAACATATGTAGGTTTGTAATTGTTTTGGCGATAATAGGTTTGGAGCATCATCATTCGCTCGTCGCCTTTAAATGTCTTTTTTATATGCGAAACGCCTTTTTCAAGCTTTGCCTCTATGTTTCTTTCCTGTTCCTGAATAGCGTCGGCACGCCTGTATAGCGGCAAAACCAAAAAGTTCATTGCAAGGCTTAAAATGATTATTGCTACTCCTTTATTTTGAATTACAGAATATGCGAATTTATATATTGCCTCAAATAATATTTGCAAAGGCTGAAAAAGTAAAGCATATAAAATTGAACCAAATGACATTATTTTTGCTCCCGTAACTTTATGATAATTAAACTTGGTATTAAAATAAACAGCGATATAAAAATATAAATTTCAACAGTGTTTACAGCTGTGAAATTGATTAAAAAATGTAACGGTACAGTTAATAAAATACTGCCTGAATAATAAGAAATTGCAGTTAGGCAAAGACCTAACGAAAATGCAAACAGCAATTGCACCGCTATAAATATTGTGCTTTTTTGTGAAAATAAATTGATTATATGCGAAAATGAAAAAAGCGCGGATACGATAAAAATATTTAGAGCAGGTTTATTAAATGTTTTTTTAAAATATGATAAAATAATTCCTCTGAAAAATAATTCCTCACCGAAAACACAGGAAATCAGCTGTATAATTCCAAATGGCGTGGGGGTATATCTGCTTTTTAATGAAATAAGTATATTAAAAAATATCACAAAGATAACTAAAAGATTTAAAATCAATATTCGCCAATCTTTCAAATTGCCGATTTTCAGTCCGTATTCTTTAAATTGGTGTGTTAACTTTAACACGGTCAAAACAGTACCCCAAAATAAAATTAAAATTACTGTTTTTATTATTTCATTTTCACACTTTGGCAAAAATATATTTATAAAACTGTACATAATAAGAAAAAATATAAGTACAGGCAATTTTTTATTTTTCATATTGTTTACTCATTATTTTAAATAAAATATATATAACATTATATCACAAATAGTATAAATATCAAATAAAATCGCCTAAATTATTAGGCGATTTTGTGTCAGTATAAGGTTTTAAGCTAATTTGTTATATTCTTCGTTACTTACTGGTGCTATCATTCGTTAGATCTATCATTCCGGTATCTCAATTGCAAGATGGCTGAACCGGCTGTCTTTTGCAGCTCCAAGTCGATACCCACTTTCCTGTCGTTTGTGTTATTATTTCATACTAATCACATTTTAACTTGAATTATATGGCAATTATAACACCTGAACATAACTTTAGGCCAATACCTTTTCAACTGAATTTCAAAAGCTTTTTCTGTTTATATCAAGTGTTAAATCCCAATCCCTTTGCTTTTCATCACCTATTGTGCAAAGTAAAAATGATTTTATATCACTTAATACTTTGTTTTTCTTGCCTGCTTTCTTTTCTGCAATGTGAATTATTAAAGACAGTCTGTTAATAAGTTTTTCAAATGCCTCATAAACCGCTGTGCCTTTTACATAAGGCTCATTTCCTATGAAAATATTTCTTACAAGCTCTATACCTAAATCTTTTGCAAGAATGTTTTGTATGCTTTTATCAGGATTAAACCATAAAAAATTACATATTTTTTTAACAGTCAGTTTGTTTAAGATTTTCATTGCGGGCTTTGGCAAAATTTCTTTCATTTTATAGTCAATCATTCTGTCAAACCGCCACTGAAAATACTCACTTGCACTTTTTCCCTGCTTGTCATAATCAAAATCATTTATTGTGTAAGATTTTATGTCGGCAGTGCTGTCTTTAATAGTTACTTTTCTGTATGCACACGGACAGCCTACAAAACAGCCGGTTTGAACATCCGTTATTTTATTGCCATTTTCTGTAACATATTCTGTAACCGCCTGTGCATGCATATGACCTGTAAATATTAAGTCAAGCCCTGCGTCTGCAAATTGATTTGCACGCTTTTCCCAATCGGTTAAATGTGAATCGCTGATTAAATTCATTATCGGCGAAAAAGGCAGTAGGGGATAGTGTGTCATTGCAAATATGTAATTGCCTGTACGGTGGGCATCTTCAATCTGCTCGAGCGCCCACTTCATTTGATTATCCCATAATCCTTTGAAATCTTTGCAGTCGCCGTCGCAGTTTAGTGCAAGCAGTCTTATTCCGTCAGCAAGCTGTGCCACATATGACATACTTTCTTTATGCTCGCTTATTGCACCGTCAAAGCCGAAATCTTTATAAAAATCACGCAGTTCATCTCTCGGCATTGCTTTAACAGGCAGCATTTTATCCCCGTCAAATTCAAAGGAGTCATTATCATCATAATCGTGCCTTGCGGTGATGAGATATATTTTTTTGCCTTGCTCTTTTAATTTGTAAAGCCTGTTCCTCAGTCCGATATGGCTTTGGTATTCACCCCTGTAAACCAAATCACCGGGAATTAGAATTATATTTGTTTCTTTATCATTGGCTATTTGCTTAAACCCGGCGTCAATAATTGCCGGCGTTTCAGCAACACATTTTTGGTCGCTTATACTTCTTTTTTCATATGCCTCACCGCTGTGCTTAAATGATGGGTCAAAAAAATGTGTATCCGTTACAAGATAAAAATTTAAGTTTTGCATATTTATCATCCCTACTTAAGATTTTGAATTTAGAAATTTTACTGTTTTATTTTACCATATAGTATGATATATTGTAAATTGAAGATTTATATAAATCAAGTGAGGAATACGAAATGATAAAACATAACGAAAAAAACAATATATTTGTTCTTGAAACCAAAAACACACATTATGTTTTCGGAGTTGATGAAGAGGGATATAACCGCCATATTCATTGGGGCAATAAATGTAATTACGGCGATTATGAATTTGTCCATGTAAACGGTGAAAATTCAAATAATACCGTACAGGATGAAATTAGGCAGGAAATTACACCTTTTGGCTCAACTATGTATCGCGAATGTGATATTAAGGCTGAATTTGCGGATGGCTGCCGTGAAATCAGTATGCATTATGACTCATTTGTTCTTGAAAAAAATATTCTCAAAGTTATTTTTAAGGATGATTACTATCCTCTTCAAATAATTCTTAATTATGAAGTTTATGATGAATATGATATAATCAAAAGGTATGTCACACTTAAAAATACGGGCAATGATAATATCGTTTTTGAAAGAATATTCAGTGCTGAATTTTCACTTCCGTCTGTAAAGCCATATACTTTTATTAACACAAACGGTGCTTGGGGCAGTGAATTCTTGCAAACAAATACCGTGCTTGACGGAGGAAGTATCGTTTATGAAAATCGCAGGGGTGCATCAAATCATAATAACTCACCATATTTCATTGCACATCAAAATGCCGATGAAAACAGCGGTGATGTATATTTTGCAAGCCTTGCTTACAGCGGTAATTTTAAAGTCAGCGCAAGCCGAGATGTGTATTCAATCACCAGAATTTCAATCGGAATGAATGATTTTGATTTTTCACATACTTTAAAACCGGGTGAAACATTTGATTCGCCGTTAGTTTACTGTGGCAGAGCAAACGGTTTTGGTGAAATGTCAAGAAATATGAATCGTTTTTCAATTGATTTTATTCTTCCTAAAAGTTTTAATGATAAGCCGCTTCCTGTGCTTTATAATTCTTGGGAAGCAACCGAATTTAATATAGATGTATCGCAGCAAACAGCCCTTGCCGAATTGGCGGCGGATATCGGTGTTGAACTTTTTGTTATGGATGACGGATGGTTCGGCAAAAGAAATAATGACAGGGCAGGGCTTGGCGATTGGTATGTTAATAAAGAAAAGTTTCCAAACGGGATTGATGAACTGATAGATAATGTAAATAAACTCGGAATGGATTTCGGTATTTGGGTTGAGCCTGAAATGGTAAATCCTGACAGCGATTTGTATCGCGCTCATCCCGATTGGGCATATCATTTTGAACACAGAAACGCAGATGAACTTCGCCACCAGCTTGTGCTTAATATGACTCGCGGTGATGTTCAAAATTATATATTTGAATGCCTTGATAATTTACTTGAAAATCATAATATTAAGTATATTAAATGGGATATGAACCGTCCTTTTTCGCAGGTTGGTGCAGAAAATCTTGAAAATGCGAAAATGTATTCATATCTTCATACAATGGCAGTTTACAAGATTGTTGATGAACTTAAAAAGCGTCATCCCCAAGTGCAGTTTGAAAGCTGTGCGTCAGGCGGTGGCAGGTGTGACCTCGGTGCAATCAGCCATTATGACCAAGTATGGACGAGTGATAATACCGACGCTATTGACAGAATGACTATTCAAAAGGGATATTCTTTGCTTCATCCTGTTAAAACAATGCGTGCGTGGGTTACTGATATTTGCGGTATAAATAAACCTTGTTCACTTGATTTCAGGTTTAATATTGCAATGCAGGGTTCACTCGGAATAGGCGGTAATCTTATTAAATATTCCGCCGAAGATTTAGAGATTTGTAAAAAGAATATTGATTTTTATAAATCTGTTCGCAATATTGTTCAGTTCGGCGATTTGTACAGAATACTTGATATTGAAGACGGGGAAGTGCTTTGCAACGAATATGTAAGCACTGATAAAAACGAAAGTGTGGTTTTTATTGCTGCAAATGCAACAAGGTTTTTTAAAAAGAAATTTAATCTTCACTTTGCAGGCCTTGATGAAAATAAAACATATTCTTTTTCCTTAAACGGTGACGAATATGTAAAAGGCGGGGCATATCTTATGAATGTAGGTGTTCCTATTTATGTCAGGGGTGCAGATTATAACAGGGCAATAATCATAAAAGCAATATAAAATAAAAACAGCCACTTTTTTAAGTGGCTGTTTTTATTAAAGTTCGCTTAAACGCACCTTGTATGGACTTCTTTTATTCATCTTATTGCTTTGCCTCTTTCCCTTAATTTTATATTCGCAATGTTTCCGCATACAGACGAATATTTGTTAGGAACGTTTTCCAAGTTTAATTTCATAACAGTTTCTTTTGTATATTGCAAAATTATATACTACATCATTCAAATCGGTATCATCAACTGTAATTGCAGTTCCGTTTTTGTTATATAAAAGATACAAGCAATCTTTATTGCGTACAAGTTCTAAAGTGCCGCCATACAAAATCGGCGTAAGAGTGCAGTTTGAAATTGTGGCATTATGATTAAGGGTCTGCACCAAATTGTCGTAACTGCTGTTAATATCTGTTGTATTATATTTAGAAATATTGTCGGTTTTATAAAAAACTCCCAAATGTTTATAATTATCAAATTGATAATTTAAAAACTCACTAATATCTTCTTGCTTCCACAATTTATTATCCGAATATGATAATGATTTTGATGAGCGAACAGTATAATGTCTTGAGCGTTTAGAAAACATATCATAAGTGTTATCGTGAAAAATCATATCACTGTATAACTCTATGCCGGAAATGTTAGAATCAACATTATCTTGCAAATATTCAGTACACCATATTTCCAAATCTTCTAATTGAAAATCATCAACATAGTGCTTTTGAAAATACTCAACATTAAAATTTTTACCGTCAACATTGAATACCCACTTTGCCGGTACTACCCAAATATTAAATTTTTCTAATAAAACAAACTCTGTTTCAATATGTGCCTTGTATTCTTCAACTTCAGTTATTTCGGATTGAGTAACGCCGTATTTGTATGCAATATACTCCTTTGCATTACGAGTTAATGAATTTGAATATAAAATGATAGAAGCTGCTAAAAATATAGCGGAAATTAAAGCAATACAAGCATATTTTTTGATTTTCTTGAAAGTTGATTTGCTGTTTTTATTCATCCTATCGCCTTTCCTTTTTCCTCTAATTTTATATTTCCAATTTTCGAATCATAATAAAAATATGCCATACTTCCTAATTTTTGCCTTGTGAATTCAATATCTGTATTTACTAATATTACATGTTTATTTTCTATGTTTTCACATATAAACGAATATTTGTTTAGAAGTTTTTCTCTTAATGATTTATATTTTTCCGTTGAAAGCACCGAATTGTTATTTCTTGACATTCTGCGATACGGGCTTAAATCATTTACCTTATAGTAAATCACAAAAGAATCGTTGTCATTTATCAAGAAATCCTTTATGTTTTCTTTTGTTACAATATCATGCAAATAGCCGTAATCGATTATTATACCGACAACATTAGAGTCAACTGTTTTTAAATAATCAACCGACCATTCAAAAACATCTTCTAATTGATAATCATCACTAAACCCGTATTCTGTTTTTGATACGCCAAAGGTTCTTTTATTATATCTCAATTTCCAAGTCGGAGGCGTAGTGTACCAATCAAAAAGAATACCTAAATCCGAATCATCATGAAATTTTTCGCCCTCGTAATCGAGCAAAATTATATCCTTTTTGTCAAAATTATATTTATCAACCAAATACTCAACAACCTCTGCTCTGTGGCATTGAACATAAATAATATGTGTAATATTAAATAACAAGAAAGTCGCAGCAATTACTGTTACTATTGTTAAAATGATTCTTTTACCCTTTTTCATATAAATCTCCTATTTTATTATTTTTTCTAACTCAAGATCATCTTTTTAATTTTAAGGTTCTTACTTGTAACTTGTTCTTCTCTTATTTCATTATAATTTTGATCTTCTTCAAATCCAAAATAATCAAATCTTTCACCGTCGTCAATCCTTTTTGTCGGCAAATCATAATTCACAAAACAAACATTTACCGGATTTGACCCCGGATGAGAATAGTATTTTCCAAATTCGGATTCTATTTTTGTTTCGATTGTTTTCCTTTCTTTTAATAATGACGATAAATCTTCAAAATCTGAGCGTAAATATATCGAAATAATTCCGTTATAATCAGCAAATATTTCTTGGATAAGCTTATAAATGTTTTCTTGTGTCCATTTTGTATTGTCTTTTTTTAGAATATTTGTAAGTACATCATAGTCGTAATAACTTGAACTGTACGGAGTGTGTAAAACAAGTACATCCGTAATATCGGAATCACCTGTAACATTTATTAAATACTCTTTCATATATCGGTTAATTTCTTCCAACTGGTAATCATCATAAAATTCGCCTTTATTATATATGACAGAAAAATCTTTTTCTGTATCCTTAAAATTAACAGCAAACGGAACAAATTCACCGGGTCTGTATAATAGAGGCCAATCGAAGAAATCGGAATCGTCTTTATAGTATGGTAGCTTAATGCTGATAACTTTAAAATCTTTATTGTATTTCTTTTCGACATATGCGGTTGCATTGTGTATTAAGCAAATTAAAGCTATCAAAGAACATACAATTATACACAGCAAAGCCGTAAGTATAATTTTTTGTGTCTTTTTTCTACTGTGTTGTTTCATATTCTCTCACCATCTTTAAATTAAATGTTTTTCTTGTTTTAACAATTCAATTTGCTTGTATTCCAAGAAATATCCTTTATGTGAATAAATATTATTTTCAGTGATTTCATCATCAACAATATAAACAATCGGTTTTCTGTTAAAATTAAAATATTTACATATTTTATCCTGCAAATCACTTTTGATTTTAGTTGCTGCTTCTGTATCGTCAATATAAGGAGATATATCATTTACTGAATAATAAACAACAAAATCATTGTTGTAATCCTTTAATGCAAAATCTAAAAAATTATGTATTTGACTTTTTTGTATAAGTTCAGATGAACTGTTATTTTCTGCTTGAAAATAATAAATACATTCAGAATGAATTTCTACTTTGGAAATATGACTGTCGATATTTTTTTGCAAGTACTCAACCGACCAATTATATATTTGTGTTAATTGAAAATCATCGTAATATTTACCGTCGATATAATCGACATAAAAATTGTTATTTCTATACTTGATTTTCCATTTGGAATTAACCTTCTCAAAATCAAAAATGTTGGAAGAGTGATTACTTTCATTACGAAAATACGGTGGTACAAAATAAACTGATTTAATTTCATTTCTTTCTAAATTGTATTTTTTAGATAAATATGATTTGGGTATTTGCAATATTGCTAAATACACAAAAACTAATGCAATTACTATAATTAGTATCGCTAAAATGAATTTTTTACTTTTTTTCAAGTATAACACCACCTATATTAGTACTATATCATAAAACAAATTAACATAAAAGTATAAAATTGAATATCATTAAAAGAGGTTCGCCCCAAATGTTAGGGCAAACCTCTTCTTAAGTTTCGTTTCATGTTTATCAAGTTCTTGCTTAACAGCATTTAAAATAGCAACGCTAACCGGCGGCACAGAACTTTCTTTGTATTCACCGGGAGGTGCATATGGTCGATTTCTTCCAGCCTTGTGGCAGATTATATTAACCTGTCAAAGGTGAACTGAATTATCCGTAAATTAGTTTTTCAAAAAGAAATCACTTAACTTTACTATTAAAATTGTATTTAAAATATTTATTCACAAAATGTTTCATATACTCATTTTCGTTGCCGGATTTACACAAATAATCAATATCCTCATCATAAAAGGTCATATAACCAATTTTACATTCGGAAATGTTAATGCAAACAAAATCTATATTTTTAGGAAATTCCTGCGTTTGTGACTGTGGTTTTAACACTTTAAAATTCCAATCACCAATGCTAAAACTTGTTTGCGGTATAATATATTCATCAGAATCAAGAATAACATCAGTTTGATACTCGAAAGATTCGAGTCGTAAAAGTTGATCATTAAAGCTTTTTTTGTCATATTCAGCAATAAACATACTACCGTATGAATCAGACATTAAAGAATGTATCCTGTTCGACTGAAAATAGAGATTTTTATAATTCCCAAAATCATCTAAAGAAAAATGAATATAATCCGAATTTTCACTTGATATTTTGTAATAGTTTTTAACACCAACAACTGTGTGTGAATTATTAGCTAATATAGCAATCAAAGATATCAATATCAAAACCAACGCCAACACAGAAAGTAATATGATTTTCGATTTTTTCTTCATATTAAACATATCCTTTATATTTATTTATAGTAGCCGTTGTGCCTTTTAAAACCAATGCTAACATACTCAATATATCACAAAATTCTAAATATATCAACATCATAAACACAAGCAAAAATAGGGAAAAATAAATAAAAAAAGAGCTGAATTTTCAGCTCTTTTTTTGGCAGATTATATCAACCTGTCAAGTCACGGTAGTATTTGCTTCGCAAATCTCCACCTTAAAGACTTGACAGAACGATGTTACGGGTTTAATTGCATTATAAACCCGTAATAAGTATTCTTCGAATCCTTAATTTCTTTTTACAAAAGAAAAACGAGATACTCGCTTGAGCATCTCGTTCCTCTTTGGCAGAGGTATAAGGATTCGAACCTTAAATGACGGAGTCAGAGGCTCGCAATCTTTTTTTAAAACCGCCTATTTAAGCCATTTTTCAGACTTTGCGTCTCTCAAAAATCTCTCAGAATTTTATTTTTGCTTATAGCCGCAAATTCGTATGAGGAATTGCGAACCTTACATAAAAGAGTCTTAAGCAACTTACAAAATTTGATATTGCCAATGCTATAATAATCAAACAATAACTTTTCTATGTTTTTATAGAAAATAGCATCAGTGAATATTTTATTTTCATATTTGTGAATGCCTTTTATTCCTATAAATTTAAAGTTATTTTGCCGTAAAAATTACTATTTTGTTCTTCGTTTTCTGTAATCTCAAACCCGAATTTTTCATAAAAATGATACAATCTATCCTTATGGTCTAAATCGACCGTCGATAAATGACCGTAAATAGTTTTGTATCCGTTTTCTTTTGCATAAGATATAAGTTTTTGCATCATCAAAGTGCCATATCCCTTGCAAAAATCTTTACATTTATAATGCCTTATATCACCGATTAATATTGTATCATCAGATTCTATTGTGCATAGCATTTTTGCTTTAGGTATTTCACCTTTATTTGCTACTATTTGTAATGAACAACCATATACCGTATATTCTGCTGAAATCGGCTTTTTCTTAAATAACATAAAATCATCCTTATATTGTTTTAACAATATTATAATCGCTAACAGAGTTCTTTTTTGTTACTGCTCTCTCTATGTAATATTCCATATCGCTGTTAAATGTGTTCCATTGAATAACTTCGGCATAATTATTTGAAATATTATCTCTCATAATTTTAAATAGTGACGATGGCTGATAATAGTCATAAGAGCCATAACTATTAGGCAATATTACAAACAACAACGCATTACTATAACTTGTTCTTCCATTACGGCTTTGATTTCGTAAAGAATATGATATCTCCCAAGGAATCCATTGATCTTCATCGTATCTATATGTTTCTCTCATATTCGGCGAAATTAAAACTATAGTAACAGAACTATCATAGATTTTGTCTTTTAATTTTTCCCAAATCATATCTTCTGTTAGATATGATAAATCTTGATTATTTCTTTCGCCTTTATAGTAAGCACAATTCGTATTGCCCATTCTATTTTCAATTAAATCGACATAATCTCTAACGGTACTTTTATTGTACCAAGAGTACCCATTAGAAATTGACGCTACCGATGAATCAGCATATTTATATGATACAAAAACTTTTCTTGCCATAACATTCTCCTTATTTGATAAAAAAATAAAATATAAAAAGTGCAATAATTATTGCCCCATAAAATAGACCTGTTGAAACGGATAAAAATGCCTTTAGGTAACTACATAATCCCTTATATGAATCAGGAATACTCATTGAATAATCTTGCACCGTTTCTGTAACTTCTATTTTGGCAACTCGATACTTAACCAACAATCTTTTTGTCTAATCTTCTTATCATTAATCGTATTCCGATAATAAATATTCAATAAATTGCTACATATTTTATTATTAAGCAGAACAACAATTAAACTGATGTTTATAATATTATAACGATTTTGATATTTTGTAATCAGATGTATTATTCATATAATCAAAAGCAATAGAAATATATCCTTGAGGATATTTGATAAAACTATCCCACCTAGTAACATAAATATATCCCGTGTCAATATTTTCTTTTAATATTGGAAAAAGATTGTTTTGATCATAATAACTATATGTTCCATTTTTATTTGGTAAAATTACTGCTAATACTGCATTTCTATGACTTTTACGATCATTTCTAATTGTTTCTCTAACAGAATAACTTATTTCCCATGGGATCCATTGAGAACGTTGCCATTTTTCAGGTTCTTTCATATTTGGAGAAATTAATACAATTGTAATTGAACTATCATATATCTTATCCTTTAAATGATTCCAAATTGCAATATCGCTCAAATGAGAAATATCTTCATCACTTTTTTCACCTTTATATATATCATCACTTTCCAAAACAACATCTTTTATGTAGTTAACATAATCACATGGCCATGTTGGTCTAGTATCAATTGATAATTCTTTTACATCATAATCTTTGTATTTATATGAAATAAATATTTTTCTACCCATTATTTCACCTCGATTGCGGAAATACAATTTCATAAAGAGTATCTAATGGTTCTCCTTTATAACCCAATTCTTTTGTTTGTTTATTCCATAACTCATACCATTCTTCCATGTGATTGTCTTCCAAATTTATCATTTTATTTAAAGCTTTAGTTACATCATACTTTACTTTCAAATCACAAGAAGATTGTCGTGATGAATACTCCATTATCATTTCACTTCTTTTTGGCTGTTTTCGTTGCAACATTGTCGTCATTGATAATTCATGATATATCCATGGAGATGTCGTTATTTCTTTATTTTTTCCGTTAATCTTATTAAGCTCGTCTTCTAAATTTATTGCATTAGGAGTATTGAAAAAAATTATACATTCTGTGTTATCCATCATTTCTGCTAGTGCTGTTGAAAGCATCATATGAACATGACTAGTTGTATAATTTCTCAAATGATAATCATATGTCTTTTTCTTTGAATCGTAACAATACTTTTTATCAATTTTGTTTAACAAATCATCACAATATCCCCAAGAACACGAATCAATAAATGCTTCCAATCCAAAACAATCATGCAACCATCCAGCAAATGCTTTAACTTTATTAATATCACAATGTGAATGTGATATAAATATATCTTTCTTTGTAATGGAAAACCAATGCTCTTTTAAATCAGTTCCATTTATTATTCCGTCTTCTGTAATATACTGAGACAGACATTTTTGAACTTCTTTTTCATGAGCAGAAAAAATCTTGTTACCGTTTGATAAATGTCTATTTATTTCATGATTATAGAAATATCCAGATGGGGAATAATTGAATTTAGTGTACATAATTTTCCTTTCATGTTTTAGAAACGTAAAATATTATAATATCATAGTTAATTTTTTGGATTTATAATTTCTATATTTACAAGGCACAGAAGTTTTTCTTAGCACAATTATTTTCTTTTGAGCTTATATAATTTTAACACATTTTAAAATAAAAACAGCAACCAACACTACTATCATAATTGGATAAAACAAATAAATTGATGGAGATTTAATACAATCCCAGTTGGTCGCCTTAGCTTTTTTAATCTCATCTTTTTCAAAATTTATATTTAAAGAATAATTGATAGGTTGGATACCATCTTTAACTTTTATATATAAATATCTAAACTTTTTTTCAAGTTTAAGATAGTATATATCCAACATTGCGAATGCAAATACAGGCAAAAATGATAATCCTAAAACAATAAGGTTGATATATTTAAAAGATATCATAGCTATCCCACCAACAATAGCAGCTGCGAAGCCTTTGAATATTGCAGAAATTGTTGACATTCTGCATATAGGTTCTTGGATTAACTGTAAATATCCAAGTTTATCACCACTATTTATATTATTGTTTTGAGTATTTGTTTTTTCATTTTCTTTCATTGCAAATTCTTCCTTCTACTCGAGTTTTATATTATACTCTGTTGCTGTTTGTAATAAGTTGTTCAGAATATCTTTATATTTATCATTGTTTAGTTTTAAAAGCAGCTTGTAATTCTCATTATCATTTACAGTAGGGTACTGCATAATTTGATGACGAAGAATATAAAAGTGTTCTTCGTTTAGTTTTACAAACAAAATGTCATATATGGCGGCAAATAAATAACATCATTTTTTACGATTAAATTCTTTGGATGAATTACATGAAATTTTCCGATTCGCTGATGGTTCAACCATACGCTTAAACGGGACAAAACATTTTGAGAACGGTAATTGCTTTTTGCTACAAAGATTGCGATATTGTTATAACCGATTTCATCAGCGTTATATTGCAAAACAACCTTAACCGTTTCAGTGGAATAACCATTTCACAGAATTTTGACCCAAAGCAATAGGAAATAAAGCCAACCTTTGCAGCTATATTTTCGTCATATGAATATATCGTTCCGAACATTTTCATAGACACAAACAAGAGAAATACATAGGGATACACAAGTAGATGCTTCATAATATGTTGCACTACTCGAATGGGCTATTTTATTTGCGTAGTCCCATGTTGCCTCAGTCAATTTTTTGATCATGCTGCGATAATCTGCGTTATCAGATTCATTTAAATAGAATTGGATAGTCAGTTCGGCTTTTTTCTTAAAATTGGAAGCTTGTGGTTGCTCTTGATTACCTGCCATATGCGAATCATAAATATAATTTCCAAGTTCAATTAGTATTTCTCTGCTTTGAACACCAATTGATTGAAAATCTTCTATTTCTGTTGCCAAATCAATTTGGGCGGTAATGCTTCTTAGTTTACGTAAAAGGTGAGGAGCAATCTCAGTACCTAATAAAGCCGTTTCAATATAGTCATCAGGATTGTATTGCTCCTGCGATGCCTGCATTCGTTCCATTAATCACATATGAAATGAGTAGACTTCGTCTGTTCCAAAATAGTATGCACCTTGCGGATACAAATTCATGGGAACAGTGTCTCCCTCTACAACCCACCACGCTCCGTCAGTATCAGTTTTTACATTCCAAACTGTCACGTCTAAATCGAAGTCGTCAAATTGCTGTTCGGGTTTGGCACTCAAAACCTTGCATTTATGCTGACTTTGTGATTCAACATATTTTGATACATCTTCATATGTCCGTTTTCCCATACGAATATCTATATAATTTATTTTAAATTATATATGTCTTTTTGACTATCTTTTTATATCTCCTTAAATGTCCGCAAA
>ERZ773165.441-NODE-441-length-32875-cov-88.708653_pt1 | contig 32875 bp, 34 predicted proteins | sample MGYA00581003_ERZ773165 | MGnify/ENA primary metagenome ERZ773165 (study PRJEB29015, sample SAMEA2737817) | human gut metagenome | biome: human gut; feature: human-associated habitat; material: faeces | place: China | collected 2012 ... | reverse complement strand
GCAATGCGAACATATTCTTCTTGTATGCCTCAACACCAGGCTGGTTGAATGGGTTTACCTCTTCCAAGAGACCGCTGATACCGCAGGCCTTCTCGAAGAAGTAGATCAATTGACCGAGGTAGTAAGCGTTCAACTCAGGTACGTTAACCAAGATATTAGGAACACCACCGTCAACGTGAGCCAAGCGAGTACCGAGTTCTGCCATCTTGTTCACCTCATCCACACGCTTGCCCTCCAAGAAGTTCAAACCATCGAGGTTTTCATCATCGTGAGGGAAGAGCAACTTCTCGTTAGGAGTCTCTACGCTGATAACAGTTTCGAAGATAGAACGCTCACCTTCCTGAATCCACTGACCCATAGAGTGAAGGTCGGTAGTGAAGTCGCAAGCTGCAGGGAAGATACCCTTCTGGTCCTTACCCTCGCTCTCACCATAGAGCTGCTTCCACCACTCAGCGAAGTAGTGAAGTTTTGGCTGGAAGTTGCAAACGATCTCAATCTTCTTGCCAGCCTGTGTATAGAGTGCCTGACGAGTAGCTGCATAGATAGCAGCAGGGTTCTCATCGAAAGCAACGTCCTTACCACAAGCCTTTTCCATGTCAGTAGCACCAGCAACGAGCTGTTTTACGTCGAAACCAGCAACTGCGATAGGCAACAAACCTACTGGAGTAAGAACAGAGAAACGACCACCTACATTGTCAGGAATGATGAAACTCTTATAACCCTCTTTGTCAGCGCAAGTACGGGCAGCACCCTTCTTGGCATCGGTAACGGCTACAATCACATCTTTAGCCTCTTCCTTGCCACGCTGATCCTCGCACTGCTTCTTCAAAAGACGGAAAGCGAGAGCAGTCTCAGTTGTGGTACCAGACTTAGAGATATTGATAACACCGAACTTCTTGTCCTTCAAGAAAGAAGTCAACTCGTAGAGGTAATCCTCACCGATGTTGTTACCTGCGAAAAGGATTGTTGGATTCTTCTTATCATTTACGAGCCAAGCGAAAGAATTGCTGAGACCTTCGATAACGGCGCGAGCACCAAGGTAGCTACCACCGATACCAGCAACAACAACAACCTCACACTTTTCACGCAGTGTGTTGGCAACTGCCTGAATCTCATTCAAGAATTCAGGAGTGATAGAAGATGGCAAATGCAACCATCCCAAGAAATCGTTACCTTCACAAGTGCCGTTCTCAAGAGCTTCCTGAGCGGCTTTTACCTTAGGCTCGTAAGCCTTTACTGCACCTTCTGCGAGGAATGATGCAGCCTTAGTAATGTTTAAGCTGATACTTTTCATTTTCTTATTTAAATATCTAAATGAATGTGTTAAAGTTTCTCCATTATCTGAACGAATCAGTCAAGAGTTTGATTTCGATTTGCGGACTGATGCGCTCGTACAGTATATTATATACAGCATCGAGAATCGGCATGTTGACGTGCATGTGTCGATTGATTTCCTTCATACACTTTGTACCGAAAAATCCCTCGGCAATCATCTCCATCTCTATCTGTGCACTTTTCACGCTATAGCCTTTACCTATCATGGTACCGAAGGTGCGGTTGCGTGAGAAATTACTGTAACCTGTTACGAGCAGGTCACCGAGATATACTGAGTCGTACATGCTGCGGTCGATAGGGTGGACGGCAGTGAGGAAACGGTGCATCTCCTGAACGGCATTCGACATGAGTACCGCCTGGAAATTGTCGCCATATTTCAGACCGCCACAGATGCCTGCAGCAATAGCATATACATTCTTCAAGACCGATGAGTATTCGATACCGATGACATCGCTTGAAGTCTTGGTCTTGATGTACTCGCTTGCCAGACAGTCGTTGGCAAAGGCGCGAGCCTTATCTGTGTCGCTACAGCCCACGGTGAGATAACTCAGACGCTCCAGCGCGACTTCTTCTGCATGAGAAGGGCCACCGATACAAGCCAGGTTTTCATAAGGCACGTCATATACCTGATGGAAATATTCCGAACAAACGAGGTTTTCGTCAGGTACGATACCCTTGATGGCTGTGATGATAAACTTGTCGCTGATACGAGTCTTGAGTTTCTTGAGATGATTCTTAAGGTAAGGCGATGGGGTGACGAATACGAGTGTGTCGTAGTTCTGCACAATCTTATTGATGTCTGAAGAGAAGAAAATTTCATCCACATTGAATCTTGCCGACATCAGATAGGCAGGATTATGCCCCAAGCGCTTGAAGTCCTCGATGCGGTCGTCGCGTCGCATATACCAACCTATGTGATGAGTATGCCCCACCACAATCTTGGCTATTGCCGTAGCCCAGCTACCGCCGCCAATAATAGCAATTTTTCCGCAGTTGAACACTTCGTTTTATGTTTAATGTATAACTAATAATGTATAATTGGAGTATGCTGCCCCAATTATACATTAATATATATTACTTATTTGCTGCGTCAATCCAGCCCTGGATATCATCAACAGAAGGCTTCTCATAGCCGAGTTTGTACTTCTTGTTGATTTCACCGATCTTCTGCTGAAGACCCTGAGCCTTCTCTTCACGGATGTCAGAAATCAGGTTGAAACCTGCCTTGCGGAGCACGTATGCCCAATCCTCTGGCACGCCAATCTCTTCCCATTCCTTGATGGTGCTCTGTGGCATCTTCTTCTCTGGCTTCATCTGTGGGAAGAACAATACCTCCTGGATGAAGGTCTTGCCGGTCATCAGCATTACCAAGCGGTCGATACCGATACCGATACCTGATGTTGGAGGCATACCATACTGGAGGGCGCGGAGGAAGTCCTGATCGATGATCATTGCCTCATCGTCACCCTTGTCAGCCAACTTCATCTGGTCGATGAAACGCTCTTCCTGGTCAATTGGGTCGTTGAGCTCTGAGTATGCGTTAGCAAGCTCCTTACCGTTGACCATCAACTCGAAACGCTCTGTCAAACCAGGCTTAGAACGGTGCATCTTAGTCAGTGGAGACATCTCAACAGGATAGTCGGTGATGAAAGTAGGCTGGAGGAAAGTACCCTCGCAGAACTCGCCGAAGAGCTCGTCGATCAACTTACCCTTACCCATGGTCTCATCTACATCCATGCCCTTCTCCTTGCAGAATGAGCGGATTTCTTCCTCGGTCTTGCCGTCGCAGTCGAAACCGGTCTTCTCCTTGATGGCATCGAGGATAGGCAGACGGCGATATGGAGCCTTGAAACTGATGATGTTGCCATCAATCTCGCGCTCTGGCTTGCCATTGACTGCGATACAGATAGTCTCGAGCAATTTTTCAGTGAATGACATCATCCAGTTGTAGTCCTTGTACTGAACATAAAGTTCCATACAGGTGAACTCTGGGTTGTGGTTACGGTCCATACCCTCGTTACGGAAGTTCTTGCCAATCTCATAAACACCCTCGAAACCACCTACGATAAGGCGCTTCAGATAAAGCTCAGTAGCGATACGCATATACATATCCTGATCGAGCGCATTGAAGTGAGTGATGAATGGGCGGGCGGAAGCACCACCAGCGATGCTCTGGAGAGTAGGAGTTTCCACCTCTGTATAACCAGCGTTGTCGAGAACGCTGCGGAGTGTACGGAGAACTGTAGCACGCTGCAAGAAAGTATCCTTTACGCCATCGTTGACGATGAGGTCAACATAGCGCTGACGATAGCGCAACTCAGGGTCATCGAACTTGTCGTAAGCAACACCATCCTTATATTTTACGATAGGGAGTGGTTTCAAACTCTTAGAGAGCAGGCACAGTTCCTTGGCATGAACTGAAATCTCGCCAGTCTGTGTGCGGAAAACAAAACCCTTTATACCGATGAAGTCACCGATGTCGAGAAGTTTCTTGAAAACAGTATTATAAAGGTCTTTGTTCTCGTCTGGACAAATCTCGTCGCGTGCGATATAGACCTGGATTCTTCCCTTTGAGTCCTGCAACTCTGCGAAGCTGGCTTTACCCATTACGCGTCGGCCCATCATACGACCTGCGATGACTACCTGGCGTGGCTCTTCCTCATCTTTGAATTCAGCTTTGATATCAGTGCTGAATGCATTGGTTGGAAACTCTGCAGCTGGGTATGGATCAATGCCCATCTCGCGCAATGTTTGAAGACTTTGTCTGCGAACGATTTCCTGTTCGCTTAACTCTAAAATGTTCATATTCTATTTAGATATATCTAATTTTGTTATTTTGTCTGCAAAAATACAAATAATTTTCTGAACTCCACCTTATTTTTATGCTTTTTAATATAATAAGTCGGAAATAGTTGTGCAAACATTTGCATTATAGCTTAATGAAAATCTTCTTTTGGTACATCCAGATGCCCATCGCTGCATGAATGGCAACAAAAAACAGGGCATAGGTGAGGGAAACCAGATACTCGTCTGAAATGATATTCCTGATGAGACCTAACAGGTCGTCCTTGATGCCGTATGTTCCGAAAACGATGGCAAGGAACTCGCTCAGGACATAAAGAAAAAGTGGATTCATTCCGAAAGACAGAAACAGAACTGTTATCGGATTCTCCTTTGTTTTTATCGTCTTTCCTTCCGCATTTGCTTCATTCTTTCCTTCTGCACTGATTTCACCCCTGTCAATCCATTGGATGAGCAGACTCAAGATCCAGGCAGCAAAACCACAGGTCACAAATACATAGCTTGGACTCCATATTCTCTTATTGATGCCGAAACCAATCAAGGAAAGGAAGAAACCAAGAATGAGCATGACAAGACCACTGATTTTCAAAAACTTAATTTTGGAATGAACGTTCTGGCCTGCAATGCTGATGTATTTGCAACAGAGGAAACCTATCATCGTATGGGCGATGGCTGGCAATGTACTCAGCAGTCCTTCGGGATCTACCGGACTCTTATGATAGAGGTGATCGTAGCCGAAAAAATGGAGATCTGCCTGGGCGATGATGTTGACTGATGCATCGTAGGCATAACCGTTGCCGAAAGCTAAGATGCCCATATAGACTATGATGATGCCGAGGATGATATGGACAAAATACCGTTGGTTGATATGGATGGCCAACAGGGATACAATGCCATAACAGAGGGCTATGCGCTGTAAGACTGCCCATATACGCAGATGCGCAAAGTCTAATCCATTACCCGAACAAATCATATCAAACCAGTTGATACTGAGTCCGATAAGGAAAAGCAAGATGGTGCGTTTTGCGATTTTTCTGTAGATAATTAGCGAGGGCTTAAACTCCGTCTTTCTCAAAGACAGATAGGTGGACATACCCATCATGAAGAGGAAGAAAGGAAAGACCAGGTCGCAGGGAGTCAAGCCGTTCCACTTGCTATGCGTCAGAATATGATAGTTCTGTTCACCGCCATTATTGACCAATATCATGAGGGCTACTGTGAGCCCTCGCATGATATCCAGAGATTTGAGTCTGATCATAGTTTTCTGGGTGTTTTATCTTGTTCTTAATAGTTCTTATCTGATAAAATTGATAACTTCCTTCGCCACTTCCACACAGTCTCCTTCAGGTTGATCACTGTAGGTATTGTGCTGCAGAGTCCATGGTTCCTCTATAGCATACCAGTCAATTACCGGACCGCCAGGTAATGCCATTTGGAAGAGTTCGGCAGCAGTCTTGTTAGCATTCTTGCCACCGCCTAACGCTTCGTAATCCACTTGGGTGCTGGCTTTCATCTGGTCTTTTAATGCCTTCATATAGGTACTCCATCTCTTGTAGTAGAAGTCTTTCAGTAAACCTTGCCATTCCTTGTGCGCATAGTCTCGGAGCCCTCCCTTATCAGCACAGGTGCGGTTTCCCCATGTGGTAATTTGTACACGAGCATTCCATTCATATTGGTCTTTCTCTGCCGTAGTCTTGCCGATTTTGCGTGCCTGTTCTGTCCAATGTCCCAGACGGAATTCAGAACGGGTGCCTAAGAGTTTGTCCTGTAGGAGAATCATCTTCAGGAATCGGTCTGCATTCTTGTCAAAGTCTTTACGGGCGAAGGCATTGTAGTCGGCAATCGTCTGCAGGTACTGTTTTCTGCCCTGATCTGCGAGAGCCTGTCGGCAGATATCCACGAGATCATATTCATAGTTGTTGTTTCCTTTGTATTTATCTGCTACTTGTGCGAAGAGGATGGCAGCCTGTCGGGTGTCTTCCGGATCATAGTAGTTGTGCATTTTCGACCAGCTGGAAACCTGGAAATTGTTTAATGATGGGCGCCCGCAGAAGATGCTCTCATGGGGACCTTGCTGATTGTTGCCGAGCGGACAGTTGTAGATGCTTTTTGCAAGCAAAGTCCAGGCTTTCACGATTGTATCATCGTGGACGCCATATCTGGCAAAGCAGTATTCCTGGATCCATTCTTCCTTGGTCATCTTCTCCGCTCTCCAAGGCAGTTCGCTCATCAGTTCGAACATCACTGGGTTGTTTTCTGAACCTTCCATCGTAAAGCCCCAGCCCTTCAGTGAAGAGTTAGTGATGAGTGAAGAATTCTCTTGCTTTTGGGGGGCCGTTTTCCCCGTTCCGAGATAAAAGTTGTTGAGAAGCTGATCCATTCTTCCATGAAGACCCACGTTTCCGCCAAAGTTCTCCAGAAGACAGAAAAGCCATTGATGCTTGCCGTATCCACCTTCCCGTTTCCAGATACTCGGACTTCCGAACATCGGGCGGCATTCAGAGAAGAGGTCGAGTATGAGGAGGTCGCCAACCTTCAGATTTTCTATCATCTGTGGACGTGGATTCTCGGTCCATCCCTGAACCACCCACACAGCCTCAGAATTGGCACGCTTCATGGCATCCATCAGCACCTTTCCTGCTTTTCTGTAATCAACGGCAGCATCATCATTGCTTTCGTGGAAAGGATCCATGGAGTAATAGGAAGCCTTACCGAAGAGATGGGTGAGCTCCTTATAATATAGGTCTGCGATTTCTGCAAATCGGGCATCCGTAGGCGATAGGTTGGCAGGGCGCTGATAACCATTCCAGCGACCACCATCAGTCACGTTGAGTCCTAACTTTTCTTTGGCGTCATGAGGCATCATACCGCAATAGCCCGGCAAGACAGGTTTCATACCAAGTTCTTTCATTCTTGCCAATATCTTCTTCTGCAATACTTCCTGTTGCTTGTACCAGTTGAGTGGCAGCGGACCGCCCCATCCCTCGAGGTTGTTCATTTCCCACCAAGCCAGGAAAGCAGGACCGGCAATGAATTTGCCGACTTCTTCCTCTGTATAGCCTAACTTGAGGAGCATGTTTCTCCATACACATTCTTCGCCTACGATGGCAAGCGGCATGTTGATGCCATGCAGAGCCATCCAGTCGATTTCTTTCTGCCAACGGTTCCAGTCCCAGAAAGCCATCGAGTAGGAGAAGGTGCAGTAGTTGAAATCATAGCGCAATTTGAGATCTGTCTCATGGCGCTCCTTTTTCTCAACTCGTGGCAATACGGCAGGTATTTTAGCCGTCATATTGTTCCAGGAGATATGGATGCCGGCATAGTGTTTGAGATACCAGTTGACACCCACGGCAATATTCACCCAAGAGTTGCCCCGGATGATGATAGGAGATGAAGTTTTCCTGCTGTTGGAGGAAGGATGAGACTTCTGGTCAATCTCAAAAAAGTCTTTGTCTGATTTTACCAGTATGGTCTGAAACTTGCGTGAAGCGCCTTTGTCAATGCGTTCCAGGATGTCATCTACAGGATTTGCCTGTATGCTCGTAACGGTCAATAGAAATAGGTAGAATAATATTTTTCTCATATACATTATATAAATAAAGGTTTAACATGATGATGAAAAGGTCTCATATTTGAATATAGAAAAGGTCTAAAATATAAATGTTGAAGAGTTTGTGTATCTTCATTATTCCTTCTGCTGATACACATTCTCTCCAACATTTCATAAGATTATCCTTCTCTGAAGAAATCCAGTGCTTCCTTGATTTCGTCCATGGTAGCCGTCTGGTTGATGCGGATGTCACCGATGCCTCCCAAGAGGGTGAAGTTGATGATTCCGTTCTGGTTTTTCTTATCGTGGTGCATCAACTCTATCAGTTCATCGTAGTCATCACAGGTGATAGGCAATGTGCCGTAGTATTCCTTGATGAAACTTACGGTCTGTCTCATCTTTTCGGTAGGGAAACCTGTATGTGTGGCACTGAGATATAGTTCGCAGATCATACCGAATGCAACCGCATGACCATGCAGGATAGGCTTGCGCTTCAAGGCCCAACTCTCAAAGGCATGACCGAAGGTGTGTCCTAAGTTCAGTGCCTTGCGGATACCATGCTCATGAGGATCTTCTTCTACGATGCGTTCCTTTACCTTCACGCTGTCAGCCACCATTTGCTGCAGATGCTTTAAATCAGGATTTGCCAAATCGAAGGTAATCAGTTCCTTCCACATATCCTCCGTTGAGATGAGTCCGTGCTTCAACATCTCTGCATAGCCAGAACAGATGTTCTCGGCATCCAGACTGCGCAGGAATTCCGTGTCGAGGATGACAAACTTAGAATCGTTGAATACACCTATCTCATTCTTCAGTCCGTTGAAGTTGATACCCGTCTTACCGCCAACCGATGCATCCACCATGGCAAGCAGGGTAGTAGGGATATTGATGAAGTTGATGCCGCGTTTGAAGGTGGAAGCAGCAAAACCGCCGAGGTCAGTTACCATGCCGCCACCGAGATTGATGAGACAAGAGTGTCGTGAACCGCCACCATCGCCGAGTGATTTCCATACATGTGCTATTGTTTCCAGGTCCTTATGGGTGTCTGTAGCACCTATCGTGATGACCTGTGCATTTTTCAGCGTAAAGAATCCCTGGATGACCGGAAGGCATTTTTCCTTCGTCACCTCATCGACAAGGATAAAAATCTTGTCGTGCTCGCATTCAGTGAGTGCATTGGCAATCTCACTCTCCAGATGAGTAGATATGATAATTCTCTGATTCATAACAAAAACGTTTAATAATGTTGCAAAGGTACGTTAAAAAACTGACTTATACGGCAAAAAATCCTATTTTTTTTGATTGTTTACTCTATATTTGGCATAAAAAAAGTATTTTTGTTTAAACCTTGTATAATTATGTACGTCAAAAAGGCAAATCAAAAATAACTTATTGCAATGAAAAAATCAATTTTGACGATGCTGTTGCTTTTGGTCTCAATAGCATCGTTTGCTCAGGAACGCTTGGTTAGTGGAGCGATTATCGACCGGGATACCAAGGATCCTGTAGAGCAGGTGACCGTCCAGTTGCTCAAAACTGATAGTACCTATGTGACGGGTGCCATCAGCAACGAGAAAGGTCTTTTCCATCTGAATGCGCCTGAAAATGGCAAGTATCTTCTGAAGATTACGAGTGTAGGATATAAGCCTACCGTGAAGCGCGTGGTCATCGAACAGGACAAGAATCTGGCGTTGGGTAATGTCGTTGTCGGTGCTGATGCCATCATGCTGAAAGGAGCTGTGGTTACCGCTATGGCTCAGAAAGTAACGCTCAAGGAGGATACCTTCGTATATAACTCAGCAGCCTACCGTACGCCAGAAGGTTCGGTGGTGGAAGAACTCGTGAAGCGTCTGCCGGGTGCTGAGGTGAGCGATGACGGTACCATCAAAATCAATGGTAAGGAGGTGAAGAAAATCCTCGTTGACGGCAAGGAGTTCATGACGGGAGATACCAAGACTGCCCTCAAGAACCTGCCTACCAGCATCATCGATAAAATCAAGGCTTACGATGAGAAAAGTGATCTCTCGAAGGTGACGGGTATTGATGATGGTGAGGAACAGACCGTGCTCGACTTCAATGTGAAGAAGGGTATGAACAAGGGTTTGATGTCTAATATCGACCTCGGTATAGGTAATAAAAATAGGTATAGTGCCAGAGGTATGGGTGGATATTTCAACAGTAATAACCGCTTTATGCTTTTCGGTAATGCCAATAATACCAGTGACCGTGGCTTCAGTGGCGGTGGGCCAAGACGTGGCTTTGGTGGTGGCAATGGATTGAATGCAAGCAAGATGCTGGCAGCCAACTATAATTATGAGGAGAAGAATAAATTCAAGTTTAATACATCTCTTCGCTGGAATCACAGTGATGGTGATGTATGGAGTCGTCGTTCCAGTGAGAACTTCATGGGAAGCAGTTCCTCTTTCTCCAACAGTCTGAATCAGAATTTCTCTCGCAGTGACAGTTGGAATGGTAATGTCCGTCTGGAGTGGATGCCGGATACAATGACCAACATTCTCTTCCGTCCTTCTATCTCATGGACTACCAATGATAGTCGCAGCACGGGTATTTCTGCATCCTACAATCAGGATCCATACCAATATTCCGATGATCCTCTTTCTGATGAGGCCATCGAAAAAATGGATGAGGATGATGCAGTGGTCAACACTCAGCGGTCAGTAAGCTTGAACAATTCCAAGAACAACAATATTAGAGGTATGCTCCAGTTGAATCGTAAGCTCAACAATAAAGGACGTAACGTAACCCTCCGTATGGATGCCAAATATACCGATAAGGACAGTAAGAGCATCTCCCTGCAGAATGCCCATCTTTATCTGGTACAGACTGCTGCAGGTCTGGATTCCACATATCAGACCAACCGCTATAATCTGACTCCTTCCAAGGATTACAGTTACAGTGCACAGGTCACCTATAGCGAACCGCTCTGGAAGACCACCTTCCTCCAGTTCAGCTATAAGTTCACCTACAGCTACTCCAAGAGTGACCGCAGCACCTACGATTTCAGTAAATATAGCTTTGATGGAATCAATCCAGAATACGGAGCGTGGGGCAATTTTCTTGGCCGTCTGGATGGCGGACTGGGTGACTATCGAGATGACAAACTGAGCCGCTATTCAGAGTATAGAAACTATACCCATGATATTCAGGTGATGATGCGCTTCGTCCGTCAGAAGTATAATCTGAACTTCGGTGTGATGATCCAGCCTCAGCGTTCCAAGTTCATACAGGATTATCAGGGCAAATATGTAGATACGGTGCGCACGGTGACCAACGTCAGTCCGACCCTTGATTTCCGTTACCGATTCTCCAAGATGAGCAATCTGCGTGTCAACTATCGAGGAACGACTTCACAGCCAAGCATCTCTCAGTTGCTCAACATCGTAGATGACAGCGATCCGCTCAATGTCTCTATAGGTAATCCCGGTTTGAAACCTTCGTTCACTCAGAACTTCCGATTGTTCTACAACAATTTCGTTCAGAATCACAACAAGGGTGTGATGACCTATATCAACTTCTCTACGACCAGCAATAGCATCAGCAATAAGGTGACCTACGATGAGACGACTGGTGGAAGAATCACCCGACCTGAGAATATCAATGGCAACTGGAATGTGATGGGAGCCTTTATGTTCAACTGTTCTATCGACAGTGCTGGTGTATGGAATATCAATACCGATACCAATTTGGGTTATAATCACTATGTGAGTTATCTGAGTCTCGACAAGTCGCAGGATTCCCAAAAGAATACCACCCAGAATACCACGTGGAATGAGCGTCTCTCTCTGAGTTATCGCAATGATTGGTTGGAATTGTCACTCGATGGAACATTGGCTTACAATCATGCCAAGAACAAGTTGCAGCCTAACAGCAACCTGGATACCTGGCAGTTCTCTTATGGACCTTCGATGACATTGACCGCTCCTTGGGGCACAAGTTTGAATACCAGTCTCTCCTGCAGCAGTCGTCGCGGCTATTCCGATGCATCGATGAATACCGATGAGTTTGTGTGGAATGCTCAACTTTCACAGGGATTCCTGAAGGGTAAGCCTCTCACCGTGATGCTTCAGTTCTACGATCTGTTGCACCAGCAGAGTACCTTCTCGAGAGCGATTTCATCCGTTTCGCGTACGGATACGGAATACAATGCCATCAACTCTTATGCGATGCTTCACGTAGTATATCGCATGAATCTCTTCGGAGGCAAGGATGCACGCAAGGAAAATCGTGGGGAAGGTCCAGGTGGACGTCCTGATTTCCGTGGTCGCCCATTTAATGGAAGTGGTCGTCCAATGGGTCCTCCTCCAGGACGTTTCTTTTAATAGAATTTTTTAGGAGATAACTGAACTTTCGAGTCTTTAAGACGATAAAAAATAATTTAGGTATGGCTTTATAAAAGCTGAACAGCCGCTTTCTCATGTGTTCGAGAAGCGGCTGTTCTTATTTTTTTAGTTGGCTTGATCCAATATTTAGTTGGCTTGCTCCAACTTATTCTGTGCGATGATTTCCTCAGCTCGTTTGAGCGCCTTGCTAATATGGTCGGTGATATTCTCCTTACCGAGCATATTGTAGAAACCAGCGTGCTCCAATTGGAAGTTTACTTTCTCGCAAACACCGGAGAGAACGATCTGGATGTTTTCCTTCTGACTCATTTCGCAGAGGTTGGTGAGGTTGTGAATACCTGTAGAATCTACGAAAGGAACCTTGCGCATACGGATGACGCGTACCAGCGGGCGATCACCGAAGGCAGCCATCACTTCCTCAAATTTATTGCCGGCTCCGAAGAAGAAAGGACCATTGATCTCATATACCTCCACACCCTTAGGAATGGTATAGTGCTCCAGGTTGGTAGAAAGGAAGTCAAACTCTTTGTTGAGGTCAATCTCATCGTCGGTAATAGCCTTTACGTCGGTCGTCTCAGACATACGTTTCATGAAGAGCAGACAGGCGATAATCAGTCCCACTTCGATAGCTACGGTAAGGTCGAAGATGATGGTGAGGAAGAAAGTAATCAGGAGCACAGTAACATCGCTCTTAGGATTCTTCATCAGTGCTAAGAATGAACGCCAGCCAGACATACCATAAGAAACAACTACCAATACACCAGCCAGACAAGCCATAGGGATAAACTTAGCTAATGGCATCAGGAAGAGGAAGATGAACAGTAAGACGATGGCATGGATGATACCAGCCACAGGAGTCTTACCACCATTATTAATATTGGTCATCGTACGGGCGATGGCACCTGTAGCTGGAATACCGCCGAAGAGAGGAGAGGCAATATTGGCCAATCCCTGTGCCACCAACTCTGTATTGGAATCGTGGTGGTCGCTGATCACACCATCTGCTACGGTAGCAGAAAGCAGACTCTCGATGGCACCGAGAATAGCGATGGTGATGGCAGGAGACACCAGGTTCTTGATGGTTTCCCAGTTGATTTCAGGCACCTGTGCCGCAGGCAGTTCATTGCTGATAGAAAAACGGTCTCCGATGGTCTCGATGCTTGTCACACCGGCATATTGTTTCAGGATGAGCGCTACTATCGTCATCAGGATAATGGCGATGAGCGAACCCGGAATCTTCTTGCTGAAACGAGGAGTGATGGCAATGACAATCACGCTCACCACACCGATGAGGGCACACCAAGGGTCGATGGTATCGAAACTCTGGAAATAAACGCCCCATTTCTCGATAAAGTCAGAAGGATTGCTGGCTAAGGTCAAGCCAAAGAGATCCTTGATCTGTGTGGTGAAGATGGTAACAGCGATACCACTGGTAAATCCCACTACGATCGGGTAAGGAATATACTTGATGATGGTGCCGAGTCGGAGCAGTCCGAAGAGTACCAGGAAGAGACCCGCCATCAATGTGGCGATGGTCAGTCCCTCCATGCCATACTTCTGGATGATGCCATAGATGATGACGATGAAGGCTCCCGTAGGACCACCAATCTGCACTTTACTACCGCCAAAGACGGAGATGATAAGACCTGCCACAATGGCGGTGATAATTCCCTTCTCTGGGGTCACGCCTGAGGCAATACCGAATGCGATGGCCAGAGGCAGGGCTACGATTCCCACGATGATTCCTGCCATGAGGTCAGACATGAATGTTTTCTTGTTGTATGTCTTCAGACAAGAAAACAAGCTTGACTTGATTGCTATTGCTTTCATTACCTTATTAAAAAATTATATTGTATTTTTTGTTATCCAAAAATATCGCTTGCAAAGGTACGATAAATATTTTAAATAACAAAATGTTTTTTAATGTTTCTTAATTGTTGATCTCGTTTCATTGATTTAGCGTACTTTTGTACGTCATCTAAGGTTTAGATAGCATACAGATTATGGCAAAAGACAAGATAGCATACGTTTGCAGCAATTGCGGACAGGAATCAGCCAAGTGGATTGGCAAATGTCCGAGTTGTGGACAATGGAATACTTTTAAGGAAATCCGAATCGCAGGAGAAACGGGAACCCAGGCTGCCCGAAATGCGGGCATGACGATGAGACATGGTGGCGCAGCTACTATGTTTGGCGGCGTGCGTGCTTCGGATGGCGCAGCCCAACCCATGAAGCTTCGTGATATCTCTGCCCACGATGAACCCCGTATTGATATGCATGATGAGGAACTGAACCGTGTGCTCGGTGGGGGAATGGTGCAGGGCAGTATCACTTTGTTGGGTGGTGAACCGGGTATCGGTAAGAGTACGCTCACACTGCAGACTATTCTCAATATCCCTGAAAAGAAAGTGCTCTATGTGAGCGGAGAGGAGAGTGCGCATCAGATCAAGTTGAGAGCCGACAGGTTGGCTTCTTCGATCACACCCGATGGAACGGATGTGAATCTCGACCATATCTCTATCCTTTGTGAAACTTCCTTAGAGAAGATCTTCTCCCATATCCAGCAGGTGGCTCCGGAAATCGTAGTCATCGACTCCATCCAGACCATCGCAACAGAGGATGTGGATAGCAGTCCGGGCAGTGTCTCGCAGGTCAGAGAGTGTGCTGCAGCATTGTTGCGATTTGCCAAAACCAGTGGCATTCCTGTTATCCTGATAGGACATATTAATAAAGAGGGAACGCTTGCAGGACCTAAGATACTGGAACATATCGTGGATACCGTCATCCAGTTTGAGGGCGACCAGCATTATATGTATCGCATCCTCCGTAGTATCAAAAACCGATTTGGAAGTACTTCGGAATTGGGAATCTATGAGATGCAGCAGGGAGGACTCCGCCAGGTCAGTAATCCGTCAGAACTCCTCTTGACTGAGGATCACGACGGACTTTCGGGAGTGGCCATTAGCAGTGCCATCGAGGGTGTGCGCCCATTCCTGGTCGAGACTCAAGCCTTGGTTTCCACTGCCGCCTATGGAACTCCCCAGCGCTCAGCTACGGGTTTCGACCAGCGCCGACTTAACATGCTTTTGGCCGTATTGGAAAAGCGCGTGGGATTCAAGTTAATGCAGAAGGACGTGTTCCTGAATATAGCAGGAGGACTGAGAGTCACTGACTTGGCGATGGATTTGAGCGTGATAGCCGCTGTCTTGAGCAGTAATGTGGATACAGCCATAGAGGCTGGCTGGTGTATGTGTGGCGAGGTAGGTCTGAGCGGAGAAGTGCGCCCCGTAAGCCGTATCGAACAGCGAATAGCTGAGGCTGAGAAGCTCGGTTTTCAGCACATCATCATCCCTAAATACAATTATTCGGGATTTGATCATTCGAAATACAAGATAGAGATTCACCCGGTCAGAAAGGTGGAAGAGGCGCTGAGATGCCTGTTCGGATAGAGGCTTTTTGAAAGGTAAAAAGGTAAAAAAGTAAAAAAGTAAGAAAGTAAAAATATATAGAGGAAATGAAAGATTCAGTGATTATTGTGAGCGGTGGTATGGACAGTATCACGCTGCTCTACGACAAGAAGGACGAAATCGCTTTGGGCATTAGCTTCAATTATGGTTCCAATCATAATGAGCGTGAGATTCCCTTTGCCAAAATGCATTGCGAGCGTCTTGGCATCAAGCATATTACCATCGATTTGGGCTTTATGCACCAGTATTTCAAGAGCAGTCTCCTTGAAGGAGCCGATGCTATCCCAGAAGGGCATTATGCTGATGACAATATGAAATCCACGGTGGTTCCTTTCCGTAATGGCATCATGCTGAGCATCGCCATCGGCATTGCAGAGAGCAATCAGCTGAAGAAGGTGCTTATAGCCAATCATGGAGGAGATCATACGATTTATCCCGACTGTCGTCCTGAGTTCATTGATGCCATCGACAAGGCGGCGCAGGCAGGTACTTTCGTAGATGTGCAGGTGAGTGCTCCTTATACCAATATCACCAAGGCTGATATTGCTCGTATCGGCAAGAAGTTGGGAATCGACTATGCTGAAACCTGGAGCTGCTACAAGGGCGGCGAAATCCATTGCGGTAAATGCGGCACATGCGTAGAACGCAAGGAAGCGCTTGCCGAGGCAGGTATCGAGGATACAACCGTATATGAAGCCTGAGAATGACGTGTATAAGATTAAAATTAGTAAATGACAAAATAACAACAAAATGAAAAAGAATTTGATTTTGAGTGCAGCTCTTTTGCTTTCTGCAACTGCAGCGATGGCACAGAGTGGCACTTTCACATTGAAGGCCAACTTGAAGAACTTTGGTGACACCGTGATAGTCTTTAAGAACAGAGGTGTGAAGAACGATACCGTCTTGGTAAAGAAGGATAAGTTCACTTATACTACCACTTTGGATAAGCCAATGTCTATCATTTTCGCAACTCCAGGTACATTCCGCAACACAGAGTACAAGATGGCTCGCATCGTAGCAGTACCAGGTGAGAAAGCAGAGCTCGTAGGTGATGTTCTCACCCGTTACGATATCTCTGGTAGCAATTTCTACAAGCAGTATCATTCATTGGATCTGATGTTGGAAGAGGCAGAGAAGCCTTTCACAGAGTTGCGCAAGTCTATCGAGGACCGCATGAAGAACGGTGGCGATCAGAATGCTCTCCGCAAGGAATATCAGGAGAAGGCTATGGAACTCGAGAAGACACGCAATGAGAAGGTAATGAATTACATTTCCCAGCATGCCAACGAGGAGGCTACTGCAGCACTCGTTCCTCAGTTCCAGGAGTATGACGTCATGCAGAAGGTTGTCAATATGCTTTCAGAGTCAGTTCGCAATGGTCGTATGAAGGCATTCTATCAGCCAATGTTGGATCAGGCAAAGGCTCAGATGGAGGCAGAGGAGAAGGCAAAGAAAGTACAGGCAGCCGGTGTTGAGGCTCCTGATTTCACCTTGAAGGATATTGAGGGCAACGACTTCACCCTTTCCAGTTTGCGTGGCAAGTATGTAGTTCTCGATTTCTGGGGTTCATGGTGCGGTTGGTGCATCAAGGGTATGCCTCAGATGAAGGAGTACTATACCAAGTATGCTGGCAAGTTTGAGATAGTAGGTATCGATTGCAATGATACTGAGCAGAAGTGGAAGGATGCTGTGAAGAAGCACGAGTTGCCATGGAAGCATGTTTACAATCCACGTAATGGTGCCGAGAATATTTGTGACAAGTATGCCATTCAGGGTTTCCCTACCAAGATTGTTCTTTCGCCAGAGGGTAAGATTGTGAAGACCATCGTAGGTGAGGATCCTGCATTCTATACATTGCTCGACGAGTTGCTCGGCAAGTAAATCTTGCGTGCTGGTTATATCAGGGGCAGATTGGCAGTAAATATCCCGCTGTTTTCCTTTCAGACGGGGTTATTTGCTTCTAAATAAGCATAAACAGCCAAATATTTGCAAAAATATTTGGCTGTTTCAATAAAAAGTTGTACCTTTGCAACCGCAAGTTTAGAAATTGCAAATGATTAATTGATGGTTCCGTAGCTCAGTTGGATTAGAGCAACAGCCTTCTAAGCTGTGGGTCTTGGGTTCGAACCCCAACGGAATCACAAAATGACAGTAAAAACGGCAAATGTTAATAGAAAAAATGTTGTGTGTAGTGCTTGGTAAGTAACTGATTATCAGTTGTTTATCAAGCATTTTTGTTTCCACTTATGAGACAAAACCGTATAACACACAAAAGAATACGGGTATCGAACCAGTATTCTTTAGTTTATGGTTAAGTCTTTGGTAGTCAGCACTTTACAAGAGTGTTAATAGCTGTTAAAAAATACGGTGTATATTTCTGTGTTATCAACTTTGTAAAGTTTATGTTATCAAAATGGAAAAAGTAACTTTAACATTAATTTACAACAGATTAAAGCGTGGCACCTCTCAAAAGCCAGTTTCTGTTGAAATCCGGTTCACTTGCAACCGGAAGAGAAAGTATGTATCAACTGGTATATTGATTACCCCAAGCCAGTGGTCAGACCAAACACATCGAATAATCAGACACAAGAATGCTGATGATTTAAACAGAACTCTTGATGTATTGTTTAAGCGAGCAGAAGAAGTCTGTTACAAGATGAATAGTGAGAAAATCTTCGACCTATCCCGAGTTGATGAACTTTTGAGGGGAGAAGATAGCAAGTCTATGAGATTTGCCGATTATTGTGAAAAGCGTATGCAGGAGCGCAAGGTATGTGAGCATACCAAGAAACGCTATGCGGTATTCATTCGCTTTCTGAGAGCGTGGGATAGAATTATCTCGTTCAGCGATTGCAATGTTGCTAAGGTGCGTGAAATGGACGAATACCTTACCAAGCAGGGCAAGGCACAAAGTACTATCTACGATTATCACAAGTATCTGAAACTATTCATTCATGATGCAGTAATTGACGGACTTGTTGAAAAGAGTCCGTATGAGTATCTGCCATTTACTATCGGTCGGGGAGAAAAGCAATACGTTGATTGCATCAATGAGGAGCAGTTTAACAAAATCAAAGACTTGGATATATCTGTTCCTCATATCTCACAAGCCAGGGATTTGTTCTTGTTCCAGTGTTATACTGGCATGGCTTACTCCGACTTGATGTCATTCGAGTATGCTGATTGTGATGAGGTCAACGGAAAGATGTTCTATCATTCCAAGCGCACCAAGACTGATACGGACTTTGTTTTCCAGCTGCTTGATCCAGCCTTGGAGATATTGAAGAAGTACAAGTACAGATTGCCTAAGATTTCAAACCAGAAATACAATGATTATCTAAAGGTAGTAGGCATGATGGTTGGAGTCGAAAGACTACATAGTCACATGGGCAGGGCTACGGCTGCAACTCTATTCCTATCGAAAGGTATGCCTATCAATATTGTTGCAAGAGTTCTTGGGCATACTACGCTAAGACAAACCACAAGATACGCAAGAACGCTCAATAAAGATGTGATGGGTGCTTTCGACAATATTGAGGGTAAATTATAATATATAAGTAAAGGGAAAGAGTTTGTGGCTCTTTCCCTTTACTTTTGCATTCTGCTTTCTATTATCTTGGTTAGTCTGTCTATTACTCCATCCTGCGCCAGCATACGAACCTTGATGGCTGCAAGCTCTTTAGTGTACTCATTTGAGTCTATTTTATACATATCCCCACGTCCTCTGATTAACCATTCAGCCGATAACTTATCGTCTGCCTTCAGAATGTTATAAACAAACTCCAGCGATACACTTGGACGTTTGCCGTTAAGATACTGCCCTATAGTCTGTGGACTCATGCCAATCTCTTTAGCATAAGCCCGAACACTTATCTTTCTGTAGTCAATATATTCTTTGATTCTGCTAATAATTTCCTCCATGTTGTCTTAATTTATGTATTTAAAGTTTAAGTTGTGATAAAAAATACACTCAAATGATTGCACATTGAAATCAAATGAGTATCTTTGCAATCGCAAATGAGTTCATAACTCTTGCGATAATGTTTTATGTTACAAAAATACAAAAATAAAATGGATAAAGTGTTATATAAACCGAAAATTTTAATTCGGGAATCAAAAATTGATAAAATAGCTCAAGCCGTAGGCTGCGGACGAGCGGCAGTTTACAATGCGATTGCCTACCGAACAAACAACAAGAATGCTGCTGACATCAGGAGTGTTGCTTGCAATAGATTTGGAGGTATATTGGTTGAGAAATATCCAGTGCTGGTGGAGGAATAACAAAAGCACTGCACACATAATATTTACAATGTCGTTTGATGTTATTATAATATCATAGTATTAATTTAAGTATTCATAAATTTTAGAATCTTTTAGCCTTTGGTTCGTGAGAATAGAAGGCTTTAAAATAGGAATTTGAAATTGATGAAATCCACATCATGATTTTACTCAACATTATGATTGAAAATTATTTTTTCCCTTTGGTTCGTGAGAATAGGAGGGTTTTTGAAAGAAATTACGGACGAAAGTCCTATCAAGATATTTTTTGTTTGCATTCATGTTTTATGAGATTAAAAACAAGACCTCATTCGGTTCGTGATGAATAGAAGAGGTTACATACATCGGTAGCTCAGTGGTAAGAGCGAGGTCAACTTAGTCTTCATAAGTTAGAGTTTAAAGTGTTAAATGCGTTCTTAATTATTCCGTTTTAAATCCACATTGACCTTTAAAAGAGTGGTTGTGATGTGCGGAGGTTCGATTCCTCCCCGATGTGCTAACTGATATATTGTTATTTATAATGTTATAAAGATACTGGCGGTAAGCCTGTGGCAGTTTTAAGAATAATTATTTGCATCCATTGTTTGCTGCCACGACCATAATCAGATAGCGTGGGCTGCTATTTTACCGTACCTTTATTTTTATATCTAAAACAAGGCAAGGTCTGCAGTTGTTAAGCAGAATTAGCAGTTGTTCTTTGACATTTTGAAATAGAATAGGTACTAAAATATACATTTTACGCAAAAGGGGTAAGCATGGCTTTTAAATTCGTGGTAGCGCACGAAGCCTCAGCGTAAAATATCTCGCTGGTGTATGGGCATATTCGTGGTTCAGTTGTGTAAAACCTTAACACGTTCTTATCAAACACGAAAGGATGGTTCGATTCCGTAGCGAGAACTATTATCTATGTTTGTGTTGTGAAACATTATTTTAGGGCAGTGGCTCTGAAATGCACAATTTTATTGATTACTCTTTCCATCCGGTTCGTGAGGATAGGGTGGACTTGTTTTATGCTTAATAATTTCTCATGTTTAAAATGATTGTTAATGAAAATATTTGTGTCACCCTCTGGTTCGTGAGAATAGGAGGGACTTTTGAAAGAGATTTAGGGACGAAAGTCCTATCAAGATATTTCATTCATTTTTATATAAGTATTAAATAAGTACCCTCACTTGGTCTGTGAAGATAGAGTGAGGTTTAAAGATAAAACTTTCTGAGGTTCAAAAACCTCGTCTATATATACAATTCTTTTTTATTTATTATTTTAGTTGTTTTGCCCTCTCTGTCAGCAATGGCAGGGAGGGTGTTTTTAGGTTAAGAATAAGTATCGCATAATTTGTTATAATATTCCTTTCCCTTTCCGTCCGTGAGGATAGAAAGGGGTTTATAAACTTAAAATTAAATAATATGCTTAGATTATTTTCTACTCGTTCCTATAAGGAACAAGTTAATGAAATATACAAGTTACTCGAAATGGACGGATGGAGTAATCTCAAACTATTCGAGTACAGGATCAGGAAGATTAATCTTCTTAATCACAAAATAAAGTGCCTGGCGGCTTATATGGGTAAGCCCGAAGGCGAGTACGACACACTATAATATATAATAAGGTATATGCTTAGAAGAAAGAAACCTCTAAAGAGGACTCCAATAAAGAAAACTCCTTGGGATAGTGCCAAAAAGGAGCAGGAAAAGAAGAAAGCAAAAGCTGGACTTAGTAAGCCGAAGTTAATTGCAATTCTTGACAAATGGTTTAGTTACTATATCCGTCTAAAATACTCTAATAAGAATGGATATTGCAGATGTATTTCGTGTGGCAAAGTTTACTTTTGGAAGAATATCCAAAATGGACATTATATGTCGAGACGTTACATGTCAACCCGATTCAGCGAAGATAATTGCCGACCGCAAGGAGTTGAATGTAATATATTCAACCAAGGAAATATTCAAATGTACCGAAGGGCACTTATTAAAGAAATCGGCGAACAGCGTGTTAATCTTGTTGAAGTAAGAGCAAGGCAAGAACGGAAGTGCTGGTCTATCTTTGAGCTGAATGCGCTTATAGAGTTCTATAAGAAAGAAGTTGAAAAACTCCTTAAAGATAAAAACTTAACTTTATAATATATATGAGCAAAATTGGAACAAAAATTATTGTAGAGGAAACATACCCTCTCTCTATGCCAAAGAAGGCAAACACAGATGCCGCAGCGTATGATTTGGTTACGCGTGACGATTTCAAGGTTACACAAAACAAGCGAGTATTTATCCCACTTGGTTTTAAGATTCAGTTGCCTACCAATATGTGTCTGATTATTCAGCCACGTAGCGGTCAGTCTGGCAAGGGTATGATTGCAACGATTAAAGCACCATCTTGGCTGCATACTTGTTGGAAGTCAAGCATAAGAATTGATGCAGATGTGATTATCGGACTTATTGATTCCGGTTATTGTAAAGAAGTCCACGCTATCGTTAAGTTTGGTAGATTTACATTAAGACAGAAGATTCTTCGCCTGCTTGGGTTCAAGTTCTATATTGCAGACAATAGCAGAATTTGCCAAGGACGTTTCGTCTATGTGCCAAATATCTCTCTTTCTAAAGGGTTAGTTGTTGGCGACCGTAGCGGACTTGGTTCTACCGATAAGTGATGTTTGTCGTACTTTTAGTTTTTTTATTATGTTTTTACTGCCCATTCTTGATTAGTTTCGAGGGTGGGCAGGTTTTGTAAGACTATGAATAAAAATATCAGACAAGATTTCTTCGGTCAAGTCAAAAAGACTCTCGATCGAGTAGATAAAGCAGGAGATATAGGAAACCATTTCCGTGGTATCGTGCTGATTGGTGACAAGAATAAGAGTAAAGCATACTCTTGGATTCATGCACCAATAGAAGATATGCAGAAACTCATCCTTAGCGCAATGCGCAATAGCGATACGTTTACGATTGCTACTGCTAAAGCATTCGAGCAATACGACAAGGAATTACAATCTCAAAATAAAGATAAAGATGAAAAAGATTAAGTTTGGTAAAATCTCAATGCTGAATTTCCGTGGCATTCGAGAGGCAACGTATTCGTTTGGAGAGAAAATCACGACTCTCTCAGGTAAAAATGGACTTGGCAAGACAAGTATTTTTGATGCGATTACTTATTGTCTGTTTGGCACAGATCATAACGGCAAGTCAATCGACATTAAGACATGGGACAAGGACCACCAAGTTATCCTTGATATTCCTCATGAGGTAGAACTGAGTGTTATCGTAGAGGAATGTAGCGAAGATGAAGGTTCTGGCTGCTGCTATCTCTTCAAGCGCACTCTTACAGATTCAGTCGATAAGGACGGAAAGATAAAGAATACCTTCAAGTATTACTGCAACGGAGCGGTACTTACGGCATCTGCTTATCAAGAAGAGGTAAACTCTATTTGTGATTTCACTCTCTTTCGGACGCTTTCTTCTGCAACTTATTTCACGTCACTTAAATCAGAGGAGCAGCGTTCATTTTTGCAAAGTATTGTGCCTGATGTAACCACCGATGATATTACTCAGGGAGATAGTAAGTACGATTCCATTCTTGAAGCATTAAAGCTGCAGGGATTCAAAGAGTACATCAATTCCCTCAAATATCAGAGAAATGAGGTTCAAAAACAACTGGATAATATCCCAGTTCGTATCTCTGAACTTAACAAGGTACTTCCGCAGGAGGAAGATTGGGACCAGCTTGAAGGCGACAAGACTAAAGCAACCGAGGAACTTGATTCTGTTAATGCTAAGATTGCAGACGCAAAAACTGGAGGAGCAGACTATCAACGACTGGAAGGTATCAGAAAGCGTATTGAGTTCGCTAACAAGCGCAAGGACAACATGGAGAAGTCTGCAAGAAACCTGGCAGATGAGAATGTTACAAAACATGAGTCTGATTTGCTCAACGCATCTTCCGACTACTCTAAGAAAAAACAGGTCGTTGACGATTTAAAGCAAAACATGAAGGCTTGCACGGAAACAGAAATACATCTTAATAAGATGATTGATGAATGCAAGCAGGAGGTTGCTTCCATCAACGATAGTGTTACCGAACTCAATAGCAAGAAATGGCAGTGGAATGATGATGATTCTATCTGTCCTCATTGCGGTCAGCCTTTACCTATTGACAAGGTAAGGGAAATGAAAGAAGAGTCTCATAAGCGATTCAAGCAGATTATTGCTGATGGTAATAAGAAACTGAAAGAAAACTTTGCTGAGGTTCAAAAAACTTTCACGGCTGCAAAAGATGAGCTGGCTAAGAACAAGGATGTCGTCACTAATCTCATGAACTCTCTGAAAACTGCAAATGAGCAGCTGGCAAAGAGTGAAAAAGAACTGGAGAATGTCAAAGCTGAAACTCCAAAGAGTTACAAAACAATTCTTGAGGAGAAAGAAGAATATCAAAACGTCCTTTCTGAAATCAAAGAACTCGAAAAGGAACTTTCTGCAAAACCAGACACCGAAGGCGACAACTCTATCCTTCAGGAACTGGAGGAAAGAAAATCTGAAATCACAAAGAATATCGAAGCCTTGAACGCTCATCTGTCTAAAAAAGAAACATTCGTCAAGGTTAACGCTCGTATTGATGAGGCAAAGGCAGACAAGATAACTTATCAGAAACAGATTGACGAGTTCGACCAGAAGATTGACGTATCTCTTGAATATCAGCAGAAGTCCTGCCAAATCCTTGAAGATAGAGTCAACTCGCTTTTCTCTTATGTTAAGTGGAGTATGTTCAGAGCGAACCTTGATGGAGTTAAGACTCCTTATTGCGAATGCCACCATGACGGAGTTTGTTATCACGACCTCAATTCGGCGGCAAAGGTTAATGCAGGACTCGATATTGCATACACATTCTCAAAAATCTATAATGTTTCCGTCCCGATCGTCCTTGATTCTTGCGAAAGCAATCTTTCTCCTATCTATCAAGGTGGGCAGCAAATCAGACTGGCAGTAGCTAATACTGATAGCATTGAGGTTGAGTATGGAGATTAAAACCAAATTCAATATAGGCGATGCGGTCTATATCCTCGATGGGTACAAGATACAGAGAGCTAATATCTCCTGCATCAAAACAGAAACTCACGGAGATAAGACCTGCATCATCTATTATTTCCCGGTCTTCCCAATGAGAAAAGAGTCGGAATGTTTCAAAACAAAAGAAGATTTAATCAAATTTTTAAGCAGATAAATTATGACAGAAACAGCAGTAGCAAAGCAGCCTTCAACTAAGGCAGTAGCGGTAAAGTCTTTTCAGGACGTAATGAATAGCAATTACTATCAGTCCCTCTTGCAGAATACCTTGCGTGAGAACAAGGGTACATTCTGTACGAGCCTGATGGAACTTTTCTCCTCTGATGAGAAACTTATGCAGTGTAAGCCAAACGACCTCATGGCAGAGGCACTCAAAGCAGCCTCTCTCCATCTTCCTCTCAACAAGCAGTTAGGTCAGTGCTACATTCTTCCGTTCAAGACAAAGGGTGTAATGACTCCTACGCTCGTTATCGGTGTCCGAGGATATTTGCAGCTCGCAATGCGAACCAACAAGTATGCTAACATCAATGCAGATGTGGTATATGAGGGAGAATTGAAAGCCTATGATAAGGTTAGAGGCAAGTTGGACTTGACAGGTCAGAGAACGTCTAACGTCCCAGTAGGATATTTCGCATATTTCGAGAAGAAAGATGGTTTCTCAAAACTTTTCTATATGTCCTTGGAAGATGTTTGCGCCTATGCAAAGCAGTATAGCCCTACCGTCAAGTACAACCAGAACGTAACGGCTCAATCGCTGAAAGAAATCGCATTAAAGCAGGCTGGTTTTAGCGCAGGCGATGGAGTGGGTTGGCTCGCAAACTTCGAGAGTATGGCAATCAAGACTGTCTTGCGCCAGTTGCTGTCAAAGTGGGGAGAACTCTCAATCGAGAATAATGATATTCTTAACATTGACGAGGCTCCTTTCGTTTCGGCAGAGCAGCAGCGTGACGCAGAGTTTGACGGGGCAAAGAAAGTAATCAGTATTGATGGCGAAACTGGTGAGATTCTGAACCAGCAGGCTACAGACGACGCTCCACAACAACAGGAAGTACAACCTAAATTCAAATTGGAATAATAATGGAACTGATAGTTATCGGAAGTAGTTCATTAGGAAATTCGTATGCCCTTCGAGCAGATACAGGAGAAATCCTGCTGCTCGAAGCTGGCAGACATTTCAGAGAAGTTAAAAAAGCAATCTGGTACGCTACAAGTAGTATATCTGGCTGCATCGTGTCCCACGAACATGGAGATCATGCTAAATATATCCCCGAATATCTAAAGGCTGGAATCAGCGTTTATTCTAACGAAAAAGTGGCAGAAAAATACTCTGGAGTTATATCCAGATGTATAGGTAGCACATTTCAAATCGGAGACTTCAAAGTGACTCCATTTGATGTTGAGCATGATGTTGTCAATTACGGCTATCTGATTCATCACCCATCCTACGGCTCTATATTCTTTGCAACAGATTGTTATAATCTCAAATATTGCATCAAGGGTTGCAAAACCTATCTCATGGAATGCAACTACGAAGATGAACTTCTTAATAAGGCAGTCAACGAAGGGAAAGTGTTAGTAAGTCAAGCCGACCGCATCCGTCTGTCTCACATGAGCTTACCTCATGCCGTTAAGTTCTTACAGGATTGCGAGGCTGAGAAATCAGCAACACAGATTGTACTCATCCATGGTTCGGCAAGGCATCTTAATGCAGAACTTGCGATAAACAAGTTTCAGCAGGTGTTAGGCATACCGACCTATTATGCCGAAAAAGACATAGAACTTCTCTTATAAACTCAATAAAGATTATTTATGGCATTATATTCAAATCTTAAAGATTACCGCACCTATATAGCAGCCCTAAGAGAAATCGACAAGGCTAAAGAGGCAGGCTATTCGCTTGAAATCAAAAAATATCATCCGATAGCAACAGACCTGCAGAAAGCGTACCTTAATTTCATCATCACGTATCTTTCTGGTCAGATAGGTCAGACATTTTATCAGACCTTATCAGAAATTCAGAAGAACGTCGCTCCTCATATCTTCTCGACAGGGGAGTACGATAAGCAGGGCTATCCGAAATTCAAGCCTCTCGGACTTCTCAATACTGCAGAGGCATCGTCTGTTATTAGAAACGTTATTGACTTTGCAAATAGCCGAGAAATAATGATACCCGATAAAGACGATGAACAGGCAATGAAATATTGTCAGAAAGAAATCGAGGCAAATGGCGGCTGGGTGTAACAATCTAAAAAATATTGCTTATGTTACCAAAAGAAATTAGAAAGGAAGCAACTAAATATGCCAAAGGAGACCTCAAACTGGTAGCCGCTTTTATTAGCGGTGCTCAGTTTGCTCTAACTGGCAAGTATTATCAGGAGCAGGACTTTACAGAAGAAGTAAGTAATGTACCTTCTTTTGAAGAATTTTGGAATGCTTACGCCTACAAGAAAGGCAGAAAGAAAGTCGAAGAAAAGTGGAACAGATTATCAAACGAGAAGAAAATCGCTTGCATGAAAGCCGTTCCGCTCTATATCGAAAACTCCTGCATCCCTTGTTCTGCATACAAGGGGGAACGTAAACCTTATCGTATGCATCCACTTACCTATCTCAATGGGGAAAGGTGGGAAGATGAAATATATCCAACTATATCAGATGAGCAACACAGAACTTACAGCCTGGCAGCAAAAGCTGCAAGAATCCTCTCTAATACCGACAATACGTGATAGGGAAGGATATATTCGCCCTGTGTCTATCACAGAAGCAATAGAGAAAGGAAAGAAAACCATTCTGACTATTCGCAAGAATACAGAAGGTACTAAGAAGATTGTTGGCTGGGTAAAAGGCAGACTGATAGAATTATTTACTTATCTCGGAGCTTTTGAGACGGTTACTGAATACCAAATACAGATGCTTGCTCTAAGAATCTGCAATAAATATTTCTACTTAACACCCGGCGAACTTGATTACTTCTTCCTTGCTTTCTCGAACGGCGAGTACGGAATACTATACAACAAGGGCACAATCAATCCTCAAGACATCATGCAGGGGCTAATCAAATATGAAAAGGACCTACTGGATGCAAGAGGTGTTGAGGAAGAAAAAAAGAATGAACTGGAGAAGAAAAAGCAGAAAGAGGAAGAATCAAAACTTCCTCTTGGTATTGATGGTTGGAAAGTCTATTGCAAGAACAATGGTCTGGATCCTGATAAGCATACTATCAAAAGCGTCAATCTTGATAAGATGGACGTAAACAAAGTTTTTAAAAAATAATTATAAAGCGTATGGTAGGAACAATATTTTATACATCGTTAGCTATAGTACTGGTAGGCTTTTGCGTTTATGAGTATCACAAGAACGCTAAAACGTCACTCAAAGCATTCAAGAAAGGCAAGAAAATGGTTGTTCTTAGACGAAACAATCCAAAGGTTCGTGAACTCTTAAAAGAGAAAGGCTTAAATCTTTGTGTCTGTTCGTACAACTTTACTAACACTTACCTTTATACCGAGGAGGATGGAGCACTTATCTGTGGATTCAACGAAAGTTCAATGCACCTGATGAGCGATGCTATCAGGTGCGGAATGATTATCGTTGATTGCGGATATAGTGTTAATAAATTTATTGACGAGGTAGAAAAACTTAAAAAGGAGAAGTAATTGCCATGGAAACAAGAATACAAAGAAAAGCGGTTCTGACGCTTGAAGATGGTAGTAAGATTTTTGCTACCATCTATATATCAAAGCAAGATAATCCTGTGTTTCATAAAGAATTGGAACGCAAGTTAGTGAACATACATTTAATGAGAAATTAGTTATGGAAGAAAAGATTAACATAGCAGAGATACTAAAGGATAAGCCGCAAGGAACTAAGTTATATGACTTGTTATATAATATGGATGTAGAGTTAGATACAATCAGCACTACAGATATAGAAACTGTAGTTTGGTGTACAAAGGAGACAAGTCATAATACTACTTGCCATCGTGGTTGTTCCGAATTTGGTACAGTAAGAGGATGTCCTGATGGTTTACAGATTCTTCTTCCTTCAAAAAAAATGCGAGATTGGTCTAAGTTCGCCTGGAAGAAGGGAGATTTGCTTGTCAATAGTTGTGGACTTCTGTGTATTTTCAAAGAATGGGCATCTGATGATTATACAGAGTTCAACGGATGTTATTCTGATAGCATTGTTGGTTACCAAGACGTACTAAATGCAGAAACAGCTAAGTTTGACAAGTTAGATAACAATGTTGCCTGTGGATATATCAGAGAGATTGAAAGAAAATTAGGTGGCAAACTAAACCTTGAAACTTTGGAGATTGATAAGCAGCCTGAGTTCAAGGATGGAGATATAGTAACTATGCATAAGAAAAACTGTGATATAGTTTTTATTTTTAATAGACTGAGAATTGAAGGTTCTTTCTATTATTACGCTTTCCATGCACTCCAAACAAATAATACAGGTGTAATAGATTGTCATATTACATTGCCTTGTGCGTGGACATTTTTTGAGGGCAAAATGAATTTTGCCACAGACTCAGAGAAGCAGCAGCTCTTTGACGCTTTAGCAAAGAAAGGCAAGGCTTGGGATGCTGAGAAGAAAATGATTGTGAACTTAAAGCCAAAGATTGAACTCAAACCATTTGAAAAGGTGTTGGTAAGAAATCGAAATACTCAACGTTGGAATGTAGATCTATTTGGCTTTAAAAGCGATGGTGTTAATGTTTTTTATCACTGTGTGGGTAGTTCTTGGAATTTCTGCATTCCTTACATCGGCAATGAATCATTGTTAGGTACAACAAAAGATATGGAGGACTAAATATGGATATAGAAACAATTAAAGGGGCTAAAGAATTAGAAGATAAAATTGAATATTGTTGACGAGCACGTGATTTAGCAAAAGATGCAACCTTTAGGTTTTTTGATAATGAATTCAGTTTAGGGTTTTATATAGGATGTTTGTGTAGGGATAAAACCTTTTATGAGTCATTAGTTAAATTACTTAATGATACAGAAAAACGTTTTCAGTATAAATTTGATATATTATGATAGACGAAAAGAAAATAGAAGAAGCCAAGCAAGAAATCTATGAAGATAGATTTCTGTTAAATGGCGAAGAAGTAGTTTTCGACAATGATGCTAAAGAGGAAATGTTCTACAAAGAGGACATCAAAGAAGCTATTAGACTAGGTGCTAAGTGGGCTATCAATGAGTTCTTAAAAGGCTTGTGGCATCCTATTAGTGATAAGCCAGAAGAACATACAGATATTATCTACATTGATGAAGACAAAGATTTTTGGGATATTAATAACTATGATTCTAATAACTTTGATGATTCTTTTGGTAAAGGTTGGGAGTCAGCTTGTAGAACGCAAGACATTTATAAGTGGGCTTACAAAGATGATTTATTCCCAAAGAAAGGAGGTGAGCAATGAGTACTTTTGTATTTGATGTTATGCTAAACGGAAGATTTGTCTGCACATTAAAGTATAAATATTGTGCGCTCTTCCCGATAGATTTTGAAGTTTTAAAGAAGTTCATTCTCAGTAAGAAACCTTCTCTGAAAGGAAAGGACTATAGAATTGTGTTTTGATTATGAAAGAGCTTAAAGTTGGAGAAAGAGTAACCATTACTCTTGAAGCTGTAGAACTATCTAGAGAAATTGATTGTGATGATTGCTACTTTAATCGTAAAGGTGATTGTTGTGCCAGATACTTTGATTTCGAGTGTAATGCAGGTTCTCGTTCAGATGGCAAGAATATAGTCTTTAAAGAAGTTAAGGAGTAAGTAGTATGGACAGACTAACTAAAGAAGTAACTGCTACGGCAGGAAATGCTAGCATGTCAGTTGGCTTATCTCATGAAGACAAAATAATGTATGTAAAGTCAACTGTAAGATTGAAGCCAAAGAACAGAAAACAGAAGAAGATGTTCAAAAAGCAGTCTTACAGAATGAAAAAGGTTGCTAAAGGCGAGTATGATGTAACTACATATTGCGCATTCAATCCTAAAATATTTGCAAAAATGGTTGGTCTTCTTGAAAAGGATGAGAATGGAGAAATTTGGTTTAATATAGATAAAAAGTAAAGCGTATGAAATTAATTATCAAACCTTTTCATTCATTACCTTGCCGTTTAGAGGTATTCACCATCAATGGAAAGAGTGCTGAACAAAATGATTTTGGTGATACATATGACCATCATTATGAAGACGCAGAGCCTTATGCTTGTGCCGATATGCACTTTGACAGAAAACCTCCAACAAAGGAAGTGTTACATAAATACAATATCACAGAAGAAGAGTATCGTAACATCTGCAACGAACTGGAAGATAAGTTATCTGTAGGTTCTTGTGGATGGTGTATTTAATAGCAAAGTAAAGCGTATGAATGAGTTAGAATACATTCCAGGAGATTTGGTAATGACAAACGGAGTACCTTTAGGTACTGCAAAAGATGTCGTTTACAGAGTAACATCATCAGACCCATCAAAAACTTTGAAGTTAGACGATGGAACGGTTCTGAAAGGTGTTGTCTGCTTAGAGAACATCGAAGGTGCAGAATTTGGAGATAAAGGCTATCTCTCAGGTGACTGCTGTGCTTGGGTTAAGGATATTGTTCCAATCCCTCTCACTCCTAAGATTTTAAATAAAAACGGATGGGAATTTGACGATGCTACATGGATTTATAAAAAAGAGCATATTAGAATATTTATGCTCCTTGATGATAAAACTTATGCCGTATATCTATTAGGAGTGAGAATTTTTGAATTTAATTTTATTCATCAATTTCAACACATTCTTTGGGTGCTAAAAATAAACAATAACATGGAGGTGTAGGTATGGCAAAGTGTCCTTTTAATAAATATAAAGAGTGTCAAGAATCAGATTCGAGATATTGTTATTGTACTCTTCCATGTGATGTGTATAATAATTATAAGAATAAGTTGTTAACTTAAAAGTATAGAGATATAAAATTAGGAGAACTCAGAAAAATCATAGCAGATATAGACACAGTATATGATAATTGTGATGTAACTTGTTATGAGAGCAATGGTAATTTAGGATATGCAAGTATTGCAACTACTGCTTATCTTGGGAAGACGTATGTAAATCAAGGCTATCCTATACGTAGAACATTTCAAATTCAATTTGAATTACCAGATAAAATTAAAAATAATTATTTAAAGTAACTAACCGCCTTCGGGCATAAATAGATAGAATATGACAGAAATAGAGTTATACAACGAATTACAGAATATAGAAGGTTGTTTGAAGATGGCAGATAAACAAATATCAGAGCTTCGCAAAAAGAAGAATGATATAATGAACGACTTTCTAAGTTTGTTACCTTTTCAGGAAGGTGACAAGGTGAAAGATAAAAATGGCAATATCTTTATCATAGAACGTCTAAAAGATGCTTTTTCGCTTGGCAAAAATGAAATCAAGGTTCATTTTCTTATGCGAAAAATAAAAAAAAACGGAGAACCTTATCAATACGCAAACGAAGCTTGGGGAATTGATTATTTCTCACTTGAAAAAGTAGTAGAGTAATAACCATCCGCAAGGATATAATTAGATAGGATATGAGTGAAAAAGTAATCAAATCGTACAAGGCATTCGACAAGAATATGCGATGCCGTGACTTCCAGTACGAAGTTGGAAAAGAATATGAAATGGATGGAGATATAAAGTGTTGTAATCGAGGTTTTCATGCTTGCAAAAATCCATTAGAAGTGTGGAACTATTACGATATGCTTAATTCTCGCTTTGCGGAAGTAGAACAGTCTGGCAAGATTGATGAAGAAGGAAATTCGACAAAGGTTTGTTCTTCACATATCAAGATTAAGGCTGAGTTGAAGCTGGCAGACATCATTAAGGTTGGTGTCGAGTGGCTGAAAGATATCACCTCACCGTCAAAGTTTAAGACAGATGGTGCGTTGAATGATAACGGAGACAGAAGTAAACAGATTGGCTCATCAGGCGACTGTGCTCAGATTGGCTCATCAGGCGACTGTGCTCAGATTGGCTCATCAGGCGA
>ERZ773165.438-NODE-438-length-32944-cov-20.102435_pt1 | contig 32944 bp, 27 predicted proteins | sample MGYA00581003_ERZ773165 | MGnify/ENA primary metagenome ERZ773165 (study PRJEB29015, sample SAMEA2737817) | human gut metagenome | biome: human gut; feature: human-associated habitat; material: faeces | place: China | collected 2012 ... | reverse complement strand
GCTGCCCTGATTGGAGTCTGTGTAGTGCCGGTGATTTGTCCAAATATCCTTCTGTACAATGGAAATTGCTCAATATCAGAAATCTGAAGGAGCATAACATTCAAAAACATGAGCAGGGAATTAAAAAGTTGAAAGACTTCTTGTTTCCCAAATAGATAGAGTCATCCCCAAGGAAGCCTTGTAGCTTACTTGCAAAGTTAGTGTTAAACACGAGGAATTTATCTTTATTCTAATTGTTTTATACTAATTTTGTACCAATAATAGGATATAACGCTACATTGTGCTAAAGACGGCACTTGAATATCAACGAGTTACAGAAGATGGTAGAGTGGTATAAAATCCCTCTCTCTCCGCACAGAGTCCTGTAAATCGCAAGATTTACGGGACTTTTCTTTTTTGTACTTTTAAGTAGTCCCCCCTTACCACCATATAAAGCGGTAAGTTATGTGGCATTTACGATGATATAAGAACTACTGCAAAAATAGTCGCATCATACGACTATTTTTGCAGTGATTTCATTCTGTTTTTTTATTTCAAACCAAGAACTCTACGGATTACCACGTTTCTATTCGTTTATTTTGTGTAAATACACGTTATTAACGACTACAAAGTAAGAGGCTAAAAATAACTACTCAACACCCCTATTGAAAATAGAAAGGCCTTGAAATATGAAAGCGGCTTCGATAGTCAATAAAGCCTATTGCGTAGAGCAATTAAAGCGGCTTCGTAAGCAGTTGAAGCCTATTGTATTATTCTGATAGAAACTATAAAAAAATATAGTTGACCACTTTATTAATAATACACGTTGACTCACAGTATTAACGTAACAACTCATGACAATATGGGTGTTGACTAATTCAAAGTGTTCATTCTGTAGGCAAAAAACTATAAAAAAACGTTCACATTTTGGGCTTTTGCTGCACCAAGGGTTCACCGTTTTACGCCATTTGTGACGTTTTTGTGAATACCTGTGAAGGGTGGGTTCACGCCCTGAATCCCCTCTGTTTTTCGGGCTTCCGATGCTGATGTGAAGGGTGAACCCTCGTTTCTTGCTTTCACACGCATACGCGAAAGAAAATAAATAAAGAAAGAAAACAGCTGTATGGGTAATGCCTTAAAAACATATAAAAGAATATATATATATTATAATAGACGTTCACAACTTCACAAAATGGTCGCAAGCCCGATAAGTTATTCAGGCCTGCCAATGACTTACAGAGATTTCCCGGTAAGTCATTGAGACATCTCAGTGACTTACCGGGACATGCTAACTATTAAACTGAGGTTTCGTCCCTTCTGCCCGTACTTAAACCACTTGCGAAACTTGAGTAACTTCTATAACTTCTAAACTTGCAAAACTTCAATAACCAATAAATAGGCGTATAAATACCTGAAAGCATGACAATAAGAAAAAAGGCATATCGCAAGAAACAAAAGTAAATCACACGCAAACGATTACGTAGAAAATCTAATTTTAGACAAAATGGATCCATTCCTTTTTAACATATTTTTCGTATCTTTGCAGCCGAAAAGAAAGTGCAATCAATTGCACAAAAAAATCATCGTATAAGTTCTCGACTGCGACCGCTATACTGGGATGTTTAAAACAGACTACCATCAAAAATAACTAAAGAAAACAATCAGCGGTGCATAAACTTACCGTAAAGTATGAGATATTTAAAACAGCTAAATAAGCACAAGAACAATAAAACTAAAAGTGAAATGAAACACAAAACACTGACATTCCGCTTCCTCGACATGAGCCGAGGCGGTTTCGCTCGCCTGTTTCTTCTCCTTTTACTCCCATGCCTCAGCGTCATTGGAGTGAAAGCGGCAGATAGCAATGGGGGGGTAAAGGTAACATTCAATCCTGCTGTCCGCTATTCGCAGTGGGCGATTAATTCACGACTTTATGATTTCCGTGGTAATCAAAAAGCTTATGGCTTTGCGAAATGGAATTCAGAAACAGGGTCATTAGAAAAGTATGCCAACGAAACGAACATGAAATTGGATTATGTCGCTGGTCTTGTTGGCAAAGCCACTCTTGAAGCTTCTGATTACTATGTAGATTTCGACTGGGCAAAACCTTGGTTTAAATCCGCACAGGCCTATGCTACTGACTATGACTATTCCAGATTCAAACCAGATCAAACCAAGATGACCCTTGACAATATGAATGCTGCAAAAATGGCATTTCATATTATCAATAATAAAAAATGGGGCGAGGATAAAGCAAAAACTACTGCAAAGAATGCTATAGAAGCTATTATCACTGATTTAAAATATTATAACGAGAACTATGTTATCGGTGGTACTAAATCTAATGTCAAAGAAGCTACAGCTAACGATGTTCAGAAGACGATGTTTGGCGGATGGTTCCATAAATCTTCTGATTATACAGACCAGATGTGGTGTGATGGTCAGTATATGGGACCTGCCTTGCTTGCTCAGATTATCAAGCATACAGGCAAGACAAATAATATTTCTGACAATGACTGGGATATTATTGCTAAGCAATTTTCTATCACATGGGCGCAGCTCTATGACAAAACAACAGGTTTGCTTTATCATGGTTTTACTGCAAATCCTGGTGATAATGCTTCTACTTCATGGGCTGGCATTAGCAAGGAAAAAGGAATCTATCACTCTGCATCCTTCTGGGGGCGTGCTAACGCTTGGTATTTCCTCGCATTGGTTGACATTCTCGAAGTAATGCCAACAAACAATACTTACTACAATACCTTCAAAGGCTATTTGACAGACCTTGCTGCAGGAATCAAGAAATATCAAGATGAAACTACAGGTTGCTGGTATCAGGTGATGGATAAGGTTCCAGCTTCACTTTCTGGTAATTACCTTGAGGCATCTTGTTCTTCTATCTTTACTGCTGGTTATCTCAAAGCTATCCGTCTCGGACTTCTCGACAAAGCAACTTACGAGCCTATCGCAAAGAAAGCATACGAAGGATTGGTAAATCAATTTATGGTTTATGACAATACAGACAACAGTACGATTCAGTTGGTTCATAGCTGTACTTCTGCTGGTCTTGGAGGAAGCAGCAATCGTGCTGGAGATGATAATTATTACCTGACAGGTAAAGATGCAAGTGTCGTAACATCTTCTGATCCGGCAAATAAATACTATTATACCGAGGGCAAGGTTCTCGGTGGCTTCATCATGGCTGCAACTGAGTATGAGCGTGCTTACCAGAATCAGAACCAGGACAACAAGCAGATTCTGTTTGCCAAGGACTTGGCTCCAAAATATGACTTCACTACTACTGCAGGAACCCTCGATGCAACTGCTTATGGTAGTGGTACCATTTCTTATCAGTGGTATAAGGATGATGGAGCCGATGGTGAAGCCATCGCAGATGCCACATCTGCTACTTATGATCCAACTGAAACTGGAAAATATTATTGCAAAGCTACTGCCAATGGTAAAACTATTAAGACAAGCGCAACAACTGTAACAGCCAAGTCGGCTAACACTGGTGGCGAACAAACGCCTTCTACAGGAAGTAAAAAAGCAGAGTTTGATATAACTGCTTTTGGCGGTTTTGGCAATAGCGGAAATAAAGTTGACAATTCAGTAACCATAACTGCAAATAATGTTACAGTAACGGCAATTAAAGATGTTGTTGCTTATGGTAGTACCAAAGGATGTAGAGTTAATGGTACAGGTTCATTTAAAGTTACAGCACCTAATTATGCAAAAATTACAAAAATCATTTGCACTACAGACAAATCTTCTATACAATTAACTCCAAATGTTACATCTGATAAAACCGAAATAATATCAAACGATATAACCTTTGATTATTCTAAGGCGAAGCCAAATTCTGTAACATTTACAGCAGGTAATAAAAATATCTACGTTACAAAACTTGTAGTAGAATACGAGACTACAGGCTCAACTACCCCTGCAACCGACCTCACAGCAACATACGCAGAGGGAACAAAGTCTGTCGTTGCCAACGAAGTGGCTCTCACTACTCCTAAACTTACAGTAACAGCAGGAGAAAACACATTGGAAGAAGGTACTGACTACAGCGTAACCTACACTTCAAGCAACACAAATGCAGTGAGCGTTTCTGCCGATGGCAAGACACTTACTTCTGTCAATAAGGGAGAATCAGCTACCATCACAGCAACCATCACACCTGTCGACAAGTCCAAATACAACGCTACTACTGCCCAATTTACCATCAGCGTAACAGGAAGACAGCTCGTACCAGCATTCTCTTCTGCTTCAATAAGTGCCAATGAAGGCGATGAGGCAAGAGTTTTGCCTACACTTACCGTCAAAGACAAGATTAGCGGACAGAAAATGACCGACTACACCGTGAAGTACACTTCTGGCAATGAAAATATAGCCAAAGTAGTAGACGGCAAATTGACATTCGTCGGCATAGGAAAGACCACCATCAAAGCTACAATAACACCCAACAAGGAGACTATCTATGACGGATGCACTTGTAGTTTTGATGTCAGCATAGCAAAGAAGGAAGATGTCAACCCATCTGAGACAACTGTGGTTTACGACTTCTTGACGAATATCGGTGAACAAGAAACTACCAACTCCAACATTACAATTGGTACAAGCAATATCATGTTGGGCACCAACTTCAAGCAAGGTGAGAACAAGTATATTACCATTACTCCTGCTGGTGATGGCGGTTTCCATGCTGGCGATATAGTAACCATCAAGGGTTACTGTCCCAAGGCGACATCTGGCATTTTGCTCTATGCCAACCTCACTGACGATGAACCACAGTACCAGTCACCAGCATTCCCTGCTACAGAGAAGGAATATACCTTTACCGTACAGGCTGATTGCGACGCTCTCTATCTCGGACGCTTCGGTGGCAGTACGACCTACATTACATCTCTCAAGATTACACGCCCTGGAGTAACTGGCAACAAGACCCGTCTCACAGCAGCCTTTGCTAAACATAGTGAAGTGGTCATCAACAAGACAGACAACTACACCATGTCATTGCCTCAACTCTCCGTAAAGGCAGGCGACAATGTTTTCAGCGCCTACACAGTGGCTTACACCTCTAACGATGAGGATATTGCATCAGTAGCTACCAACGGCGAAATCACAATCAAGTCGACAGGTACCGTTACCATTCTCGCAACCATTACCCCAACAGACAAGGATAATTACGAGGGATGTACTGCTACCTACACCATCACGGTGAAGAATGCGACACCTCTGATTATCACCACCAACGACGTGAACATCAACGCTACTGATGTCCAGATTAAACAACCAGACATCAAGGTTTATGGTGACAACGACAAACTCTTGACTCTCGGAACTGACTACACCCTGTCGTTCACTATTGAGGGCAGCAATGTGACAGAGAGCAATGGTGTATTCACAGTTGCAGGTGATCCATACAAATGGGCAGAGGGCACTTCCACTATCACCGTGAAAGCAAAGCCAATAGGATCACTCAGCGAGTTGTTCACCGAAAGTACATTCACCTTTACATATAATGTGGTAAAGGGTAAGCTTACTCCCGCATTCCTGAACAACTTTGCGACGGAGACAATAAAGGTGAAATATGACACGGACAACACTAAAAACAAGTCTTTCACCGTGCCACTGATCTATGATGGTGAGGATGTGAGCGAATACTTCAAATACACATACTATATCGACGATAAGAATGCAACAGAAGTAAGCAAGAGCAACAAAGTAGAAGGCAACAAACTCACAATGCTTCGTAACCTGTCCGAAGGAGTGCACACCATAAAGGTAACTGCTGTCCCTAAGACAAGTAGTAAAGACCAAGATAACTATGCTGACGTTTACAATGCACCAGCAGCTATCACGTTCACAATCAACGTAAGCGCAAAATACATCATTCCTATAGTAAATTTCAACCCTGCAAATGTTACAATGTACACAGGAACTACTGAGGGTGCGCCTGACGTTTTAGTAACAACCGACGGAACAAATAAAATTGAAGAAAAAATATACACCACAAAATGGGTATCGTTTACACCAAGTTTCGTAAAGGTAGACATGACGACAGGCAACCTGGAGGCAGTAAACGAAGGAACTGGTAGTGTCAGAGTCACCGTAAAGGGAGATAATTTGGAAACAACCACAGCCTTCCTCACTGTATATGTAGATGACCCAGCCTTGTATCGCGCCAAAGAAAAAGAAAACGACGGCACCGTTGTATCGTATGGCAACCAGAAGATCATGTGGAACCAGGACAAGACTATGGAGGTGACTCTTGGTGGATGGATGTTCCCTACCGAAAAGGTACCAACACCTGATTATTCAGATGAAGGCTTAAGTAGTACCTATCAATGGGCAAATACAGCTACTCAGCCCAAATGGAAGATGGCAGGTTTTGACCGCTACGTCTCTGGCGAGAAAAGCAGAAACGCACGTCAGGAGAATGGCTCTAACGCCATGCCAAACTCCACACAAATCTCGAAGGCAGACTTCAAAACTAATGTTAAAACTATCAGAGACAAGATGTTCAATGTACCATGCTCTGGATCATACCTCGTCTTCAATCCTGTCACTACTGGTACGGTTACGGTACATATCTTCCAGAATGGTGCGTTCGACAGTGGTGTCTATCGTCCTCAGCGTCGTGTGTTTGTCATGGACGAAGAAGGTAACTTCGTACAGTCTACTGCAAGCATCGCCAATGCAAATGGTAAGCCAACAGGAGGTATTAAGTCTGTAAGTAGCTACATGTGGGATATTAATCCTGATGGAGCCAATACCGCTCCTACGTTAGCGCAGGTAAAAAGTCACTTTAAGAATCTCCCAACCGACTTCGACATGACATCTGAGAAATTCCAGAACAACATCTATGAGAGCAACCTCACTAAAGATGTCGCTCCAAACGATGCCTACGATGAGAAAGTGCCAGGTTCAAACGGATGGTGTGTATTGGCAGACTCGCCTGTAACTTATACCTTCAGTGTAAAGCCAGGCAAGACCTACTATCTCTACAACTTCGGCTCGAAGATTGGCTTCTATGGCTTCTCATTCGACGAGGATAAAACAAAGCCAACGGTGGATGAGTTTACTTTCAACGACGACCAGACCAATACTATCACGGCAACAGAGGCAGGTCATGTGGCAAAGGTAACAGTTAATCGCAGCATGAAGGCAGGAGTATGGACAACTTGTGTTCTTCCTTTCAGCCTCAACGTACATCAGGTAGATGCTATCTTTGGTGACACTTACAAGTCTGGCAGTGAGGCCGGTACTCAGATTCTTTACTTCGACCGTGTAGAAGGCAATAAGGTTTTCTTTGTACGTCATGCTTACAACACCATCGTGGCCAACAAACCATTCCTTATCAAGCCAACCAAGGATGTAAAGAGCATCAGCACCGCTGATGCAGTTGACTATCCTTACGTAACTATAGAGGCAACCAAAAACGAAAATGGTAAACCTGACGATTGGTGTTCTGGCAATGGCTATGCATGGGCTTCAAGCTACAGCTATGGTATGACCGTGAAGGAAGGCGATGGCTTCATCAGTAAGGATGGTTTGTTCAAGAATTTCGTAGGCAAGGACGGTACACTGAAAGGCTTCCGTGGTTATCTGAAGCGTTTCGGCACCCAAGAAACTGGTGCCAAACCTATCATGCTGCAGGTGGTAAACAGTAGCAACGTAGATGGCGACAATGGTGAGACTACAGGTATCGAAGACTTGATCATTGATGCTGACGGACAGCTGATGCCAGCCAACGGAAAGGTATACAACATCAACGGACAGTTGGTTAGCGAGGATGCCAACAGCTTCCAGTCACTGCCAAGTGGTATCTATATTATTAATGGTAAAAAATATATTAAGTAAGAACGATTATGATCATGAATAAAAAAGTATATTTACAACCACAGATAAAATGTGCTCCGTTACCGATGGAAAACTTGCTGGCAAGCTGGTCGAAACCTGAGACAGAAAGTAAGACTGATCCAGATAATCCTCCGATTGGTCCTGGTAACGGAGGCTTAGGCGGAAAGGATGATTTGGGCTCCAAGGAGCACTTTAACGACTTTGATTCCTGGGATTCCTGGGATTAAGAACTACCAATAATAGAAACAAGAACAACGAGGGAGCAACCTAACAGGGTTCGCTCCCTTGTTTTTTGCAGTTGAAATTTGGGTAACATTCAAAAAATTCGTAACTTTGCCGCCTGAAAATAAGAACAACATGATATATCCAGATAATTTTGAACAAAAGATAGGCTTCAACGAGATTCGAAACCTGTTGCGTGAGCGATGCCTCTCCACCCTGGGCAAGGAACAGGTAGAGAAGATGCACTTCAGCTCTGATGCCGACGAGGTGAACGAATGGCTGTTGCAGACCCGAGAGTTTCGCAGACTCATGGAAGAGGTGGAAGACTTCCCCCTGCAATACTTCTACGATGTGAGAGAGTCGATTGTACGCATCCGCGTGGAGAACACCCACTTAGAGGAAGACGAACTCTTTGACCTTCGCCGTTCGTTGAGCACCATCGACGGTATCGTAAAGATACTCAACCACAGCGATGACGACGAGGCCGAACAAGAAGACGGTTGGCGCAGAGAGAAGAAATATCCCTACCCTACACTACATCGCCTGTCGGCTGACGTCATGTCTTTCCCCCAGTTGGTACAACGCATCGACCAGATACTCGATAAGTTTGGTAAGATACGCGACAACGCTACCCCCGAGTTGCTGCAGATACGCCGAGAGTTAGCAAAGACCGAGGGCAGCATCTCACGCACACTGTATGGCATACTGCGAGCAGCACAGAGCGAGGGAGTGGTAGAGAAAGATGTCACCCCTACCCTGCGCGACGGACGACTCGTCATCCCTGTCATCCCTACCCTGAAACGAAAAATAAAAGGTATCGTGCACGACGAGAGTGCCACGGGAAGAACGGTATTCATAGAGCCTACCGAGGTGGTGGAAGCCAACAACCGCGTGAGAGAACTCGAGGGAGAGGAACGCAAGGAAATCATACGCATCCTCACCGACTTCACCAACAAGGTGCGACCCTTCTCGCGCGAGATATTGGACAGCTACCGATTCCTTGCCATCATCGACCTGATACAGGCCAAGGCAAAGCTTGCAGAGACCCAGCAAGCCATAGAACCTGAGGTGGAAGCCCACCCACACGTAGACTGGACCAGAGCCATTCACCCCCTGCTCCGACTCTCGCTGGAGAAGAAAGGCGAGAAGGTGGTGCCTCTCGACATCATGCTGACACAAGAGAAGCGCATCCTCATCATCTCAGGTCCTAACGCCGGAGGAAAGTCGGTATGTCTGAAGACCGTGGGACTGCTGCAATACATGCTGCAGTGCGGACTGAGCATCCCCGTGAGCGAGCGTTCGAAGACGGGCGTGTTCCAGAACATCATGATCGACATAGGCGACGAACAGAGTCTGGAGAACGACCTGAGTACCTACTCCTCGCATCTGCTCAACATGAAAAATATGATGAAAGCTGCCAATGGCGACACCATTATCCTCATCGATGAGTTTGGTACAGGCACCGAACCTGGCATCGGCGGAGCTATCGCCGAAGCTGTGCTCGACCGCTTCTGCCAACAAGGTGCTTATGGAGTCATCACCACACACTATCAGAACCTGAAGCATTTTGCCGACAGTCATGAGGGTGTGGCCAACGGTGCCATGCTCTACGACCGCCACGAGATGAAAGCTCTCTTCCAGTTGGCTATAGGCAGACCGGGTTCTTCCTTCGCCATCGAGATAGCCCGCAAGATAGGTCTTCCCGAGGAGGTGATCAAGGAGGCCAGCGACATCGTAGGCTCCGAATACATACAGAGCGACAAGTATCTGCAGGACATCGTTCGTGATAAGCGCTACTGGGAGAACAAGCGACAGAGCATACACCAGCGCGAGAAAGACATGGAAAAGACCATCTCGCGATACGAGAGCGACATAGAGGACATAGAACGAAGCCGCAAACAGATACTCGCCAAAGCCAAACAACAGGCAGAGGAACTGCTGAAGGAGAGCAACAAAAAGATAGAGAACGCCATACGCGAGATACGCGAGAAGCAGGCTGAGAAGGAGGAAACCAAGCGCATACGTCAGGAGCTGGACGCCTTCAAGGAAGAGATGCAGGACATCGACACCAAGGAGAATGACGACAAGATAGCCCGCAAGATAGCACAGATACAGCAACGCAAGGAACGACATGCCAAGCGTAAAGCCGAAAAAACTCAGAACCAAGAGAAGGCTGCGGCGGCGCTGCGCAGTGCTGTCAACAAGACGCAGCAGGAAAACCGTCCTCTATCAGTAGGCGACACCGTACGCATCAAGGGGCTCTCCACCATAGGAACCATAGAGAACATAGCGGGCGATATGGCTACTGCTGTCTTTGGAGGTATGCGTACCAAGATGCGCCTCAACCGTCTGGAACATGCTGTCGCCACCACCGAGACCGACAAGACAGAACAACGCAAGGAGAACTTAGGCTCGTATGGCATCAGTACCGAGACACGCAACACGATAGACAAGCACAAGACCAATTTCCACCAAGACCTCGACATCAGAGGTATGCGTGGCGATGAGGCGCTCAATGCCGTGCAGTATTTCATCGACGATGCCATCCTTGTGGGAATGCCCCGTGTGCGCATCCTCCATGGTAAGGGCAACGGCATCCTGCGACAGCTCATCCGCCAGTATCTGAGCAGTGTGCCCAATGTCACCCACTTTGCCGATGAGCATGTGCAGTTTGGCGGAGCAGGAATCACGGTCGTGGACTTTTAAAGGAGTTTTTTCTTAACAGAAGTTAATAAAAGGAATATTTCTCGGGAAATATTTGGCAGGTTCAAAGGAAAGCAGTACTTTTGCACCCGCTTAAACGCAGAGACGGACAAGTCTCATACGACCAGCTCCCTCGGAATCCCCCAGGATGGGAACATAGCAAGGGTACTTGGTTGTAGCGGTGCGATATGAATCGCTTGTCCACCCGCCTCTTTAGCTCAGTTGGCCAGAGCACGTGATTTGTAATCTCGGGGTCGTTGGTTCGAATCCGACAAGAGGCTCAAAAAAGAGAATTTCATCTACAGAAGTTCTCTTTTTTTTGTTTCCTACAGGTCTGTTTCTCCAAAAATATATAAAATTATCGCAGCATTGAACACTATATGCTAAAAATTGCTTACCTTTGCACGATAATACATAAATAAGACAATGATTAATGTACAGAATTTAGTTCAGACAAGGGCTTTCGCCCGCCAGGACGGAGCCATCTTAGGACTTGTATGGATAGTTAGTTTCGCATTCACCATGCTGGCAGTAAAGCCCGACCAGTCGTTCTTGGGACTGATAGGCAACCTGCTGTTGATCAGCACTCCCTTTGTAGTAGGCAAGCGCCTGAAGAGTTTCCGCGACTATGCCCTGGAGGGCACTATCTCTTTCCGCCGCGGCACCTTCTACTGTATGCAGACATTCTTCAATGCCACCCTGCTGCTCACCGTAGTACAGTTTCTGTGGTTCTCGTTTATGGACATGGGACCTTTCATGGCCTTATTGGAAAGCACCTACCAGCCCGTGATGCAGGAAGTGTACCATCTGTCGGAGGCAGAGGCAAAGGCCACCATCGACACCATCCTCTCGATGAAGCCACTGGCATGGGCTTCCATGTTTATGATTACCGACCTCATCGTGGGTGTGGTACTCAGCCCTGTCATCGCAGCCATCATGGCACAACGCGTAAGTATCAAGAACATCAATAACCAACAATAACACACCAAACAAATGGACATATCCGTTATCGTACCCCTATACAACGAGGAAGAATCGCTGCCCGAGCTCTTTGCCTGGATCAAGCGAGTGATGGAAGCCAACCACTTCAGCTACGAAGTCATCTTTGTCAACGACGGCTCTACCGACCACTCATGGCAAGTGATAGAACACTTGGCAGAGGAGGCCGACCAGGTGAAAGGCATCAAGTTCCGTCGCAATTACGGCAAGAGCCCTGCTCTGTACTGTGGATTCAAAGAGGCACAGGGAGATGTGGTCATCACCATGGATGCCGACCTGCAGGACTCTCCCGACGAGATACCTGAGCTCTACCGCATGATTACCCAGGAAGGCTACGACCTGGTATCGGGCTACAAGCAGAACCGCAAGGAGGGCGACCCTCTGTCGAAGACCATTCCTACCAAGCTCTTCAATGCCACAGCACGCAAGGTGAGCGGCATACACAACCTGCACGACTTCAACTGCGGACTGAAGGCTTATCGCCGCGACGTGGTGAAGAACATCGAGGTGTATGGCGAGATGCACCGCTACATCCCCTATCTGGCAAAGAATGCCGGTTTCGACAAGATCGGCGAAAAGCCTGTGCATCATCAGGCCCGCAAGTTCGGCAAGTCGAAGTTCATGGGCTGGAACCGTTTTGTCAACGGCTATCTGGATCTGATGACCCTCTGGTTCCTGAGCAACTTCGGCAAGAAACCTATGCACGTGTTCGGATTCTTGGGCAGCGTGGTGTTCTTCATCGGTTTCCTGTCACTGGTATGCCTCGGCATCGACAAGAGCATCGACCTCTATCATGGCGTGTATGGACACCTCATCACCGACTCGCCCTACTTTTTTATCGCCCTGACAGCCATGCTCTTAGGCAGCCAGCTGTTCCTGGCAGGATTCTTAGGCGACCTGTTGAGCCGACAGAACCCCAATCGTAACGACTATCAAATAGAAAAAGAGATAAGATGCGGAAAATAATCCCCATACTCATGATGGCCCTTGGGCTGATGGCAGCTTGCAGCACGCTCGACTGTCCGCTCAACAACACCGTGTACACCAAGTACAGGCTGGCAGGCAACATAACAACCCTGACCGACACACTCACCATCTCGACCAACCGTATCGAGGGAACCGACAGTGTGCTGATCAACAAGGACGTGAATGTGGACAGTTTCATACTGCCCATGAGCTACTCGCTGTTGGAAGACAGCCTCTTCTTTGAGACTCGCAACGCAGACAACCGGCTGCTGCGCGACACCGTAACGGTGCAGAAGACCAACACACCACACTTTGAGTCGGTAGACTGCAAGCCATCCTTTTTTCATACCATCACCGGCGTGAAGACTACGCACAACAGCATAGACTCCATCGTCATCAACTGTAAAGAAGTAACTTATGATGAAACGAAGCCAAACTTCTATATTTACTTTGGTCATCGCGATTAGCGCCCTGATGCTGCTGATGCCCGCACAGGCGACACATGCCCAGGGATCATCAGGCAAGAAGATAGCCGCCACCAACAAGGACACCATCCCACTGTTGAGAAACGTGGCGGTAAGCGCAGACCTGGTTGGCCCCATTCAACTCATGGTCAGCGACTACGGTCAGTATGAGGCGGCACTGCGTGTCAACCTCAAGGACAAGTATTTCCCTGTAGTAGAAATAGGTATAGGAAAAGCTGACGGCACAGACGAAAGCACCCAGATCAACTACAAGACGACGGCACCCTACGGACGAATAGGCTGCGACTTCAACCTGTTGCGCAACAAGCACGACATCTATCGCCTGTATGGCGGTGTGAGATACGCCCTCACCTATTTCAAATACGACCTCAAGGGTCCGGATATCCAGGACCCTATATGGGGCGGTACGACTCCCTACGAGGTCAACGGTGTGAAGTGCAACTACCACTGGGCTGAGTTTGTCTTCGGTGTGGATGCCAAGATATGGGGCCCTGTAAGAATGGGCTGGAGCCTGAGATACAAGCGCAGGCTCTTCCATGACGACGGCGACTATGGCAACACCTGGTATGTGCCCGGCTTTGGCAAGCAGGGAGGCTCACGCTTTGGAGGGACCTTCAACGTAAGTTTCGAACTGTAAGCCCGCTGCGACAAGAAAGCCGCATCACTCTCACCCAACATTTACATCAACCATCACCCCAATCCCATCAATATGAACAAGAAAAAGCTCATCTGGCAAATTCCCTTCCTGCTGCTCCTCGTCATCGGCACGGTCATCATCCTGAAGCAGGGACAGGAAAACATCAACTATCAGCACGACGAGGGTTTTATCTTCGGAACCGTCTACCACATCACTTATCATAGCGACGCCAATCTGAAGAAAGAGATAGAGGCTGAGCTGAAGAAGGTGGACGAGTCGCTCTCGCCATTCAACAAGACCTCCATTATCTCGAAGGTGAACCGCAACGAGAACCCGGTAGTCAACTCGATGTTTACAGAGGTTTTCCTCTTGGCAGAGGACATCTCCAACGAGACCCACGGAGCCTTCGACATTACCGTTGCCCCACTGGTCAACGAATGGGGATTCGGTTTCAAGAAAGGTGTGGAACCCAACAAGAAGGTCATCGACGACCTGAGAAAGATAGTAGGCTACCAGAAGGTGAAGCTCACCTCCGACAATCACATACAGAAACTGGATCCGCGCATCATGCTCGACTGCTCTGCCATAGCCAAGGGATACGGTTGTGACGTGGTGGCACGACTGTTGAGCAAGAAAGGCATCAACGACTATATGATAGAGATAGGAGGCGAGATAGTCACCAAGGGTATCAACCAAAAACAGCAACCTTGGCGCATCGGCGTGAACAAACCTACCGAAGACTCGCTGAACACCAACCAGGAACTGCAGACGGTGCTCAATGTCACGGATATAGCCATGGCAACCAGCGGCAACTATCGCAACTTCTACTATAAGAACGGCAAGAAGTATGCCCATACCATCGACCCCAAGACTGGCTACCCCGTTCAGCACAGTCTGCTGTCTGCCACAGTCTTGGCAAAAAACTGTGCCACGGCAGACGCCTACGCCACCTCTTTCATGGTGATGGGTCTCGAAAAAGCCAAAGAGATACTGAAACAGCATTCTGAACTCATGGCTTACCTCATCTATACCAATGATGATGGCAAGACCGAGGTATGGTACTCGCCATCACTCAAGGAGAAGATATTGGAATAATTATTTTTAAGGAGAAGTTAAGGAGTTAAAGGAGTTAAAGGAGTTAAGGAGTTAAGACAACAGCCTTTGTGGACTCAACATTGAACATAAAACATTGAACATTTCCTCAAGACTATTGTCTTAACTCCTCAGCGACCGAAGGGAGCGATAACTCCTTAACTCCTTTAACTCCTCAAATAAACTCCTCAAAAATTATGCCCGAAAACCGCATATACAACAGCCTGTTGGCTCTGCCCCTCTTCTTGGGAATGAGCCGCAACGACTTGCAGCAAGCTGCAGGGCAGACACGCTTTGACTTCAGAAAAGCAAGTAAGGGAGAGACGATTGTAGCAGAAGGCGAACTATGCACACACCTGTACTTCCTGCTCGACGGCGAGGTGATGGTAAAGACAGAGTCTGCCGACCACAGCTACAGCATCGACGAGAAGATACAGGCACCCGAGACCTTCCAGTCGGAACGCATCTTCGGTCTGTACCCATACTTCACTCATACCTATACAGCCCTGCACGACTGCAGCCTGCTATGTATTGCCAAGCAAGACGTCATGAAGCTGGCAACCCTCTTCGACATATTCCGCATCAACCTGCTCAATCTGATATCCACACAGAGTCAGAAGCACAGCCTCCGTACCCTGCAGACGCCACCCAAGAGTTTAGAGGAACGCATCACACGCTTCTTTGAGGCTAACTGTGTCAGCCCTACAGGCGAGAAAACAATCCACATCAAGATGAGGCGCATAGCCGAAGAGGTGAACGACAGCAGACTGAATGTCTCCAGAGCCCTCAACCGTTTGCAAAGCCAAGGACTTATCCAACTTTTCAGAGAGCGCATCCACATCCAGGCACTCGAAAAACTTACCAACAGCAAGGGTTGAGATAAAAGTATGTTAAATAATATGATACAAGAAGATTATAACACCTTTTTTTACTAACTTTGCACAAAAATAAAACACTAAGTTAGTATGCTTCAAGAAAATAAGACAGAGAATCGTATCAATCCCTTTTTTGCACCTTACAACACCCCTCACGACACCGTACCCTTCGACCGTATCAGGCTGGAAGATTACGAAGAGGCCTTCATGGAAGGAATACGCCGTGACGATGAGGCCACCGACAAGATCGTCAACGATCCCGAAGAACCTACCTTCGAGAACACCCTGGCACGCGTTGATACCGAGAAAGGCGAGCACTACTACGACTTGCTCAGCAGGGTTTCCAATGTTTTCTCATGCATGATGAGCGCAGAGACCTGCGACGAGATGGAAGCCTTGGCACAGAAGATGAGCCCCATCCTTACCAAGCATGCCAACGATATCACCCTGAACAAGAAACTCTTCGAACGCATCAAGTTCGTACACGACCATCCCAACCGCGAGTTGAATGCCGAGGAACAGATGTTGCTCGATACAAGCTATGATGGTTTTGTACGCAGCGGTGCCCTGCTCGATGAGGAAGGCAAGGAGAAGTTGCGCCAGCTCACCGAGGAGGCAAGCATGCTCACCCTGCAGTTCTCGCAGAACCTGCTCAAGGAGAACAAAGCCTTCCAGCTGCATATCACCGACAAGGCTCAACTCGACGGACTGCCCGAGACTGCCATTGCTGCAGCCGAGCAGAATGCCAAGGATCAGGAGAAGGAAGGATGGATCTTCACCCTCGATTTCCCTGTCTTCTCTCCCTTCATGACTTACTCCACACAGCGCGAGCTCCGCAAGCAGATGTACATGGCTCGCAATACCGAGTGCATACACGACAACGATGCCAACAACCTCGAGATATGCAAGCGACTCATCAACCTGAGACGCGAGCTGGCACAGTTGCTGGGCTTCGACACCTATGCCGACTACGTGCTCAAGCACCGCATGGCAAGCAATATCGACAATGTGTACAAACTGCTGAACGACCTGATAGATGCCTACAAGCCTACCGCCGAGAAGGAGGTTGCCGAGATAACAGCCTTAGCAAAACGCATTGAGGGAGATGACTTCGTGATGGAACCCTGGGACATGAGCTTCTACTCGCACAAGCTGCAGATGGAGAAATACAACCTCGACGCCGAGATGCTGCGCCCCTACCTGCAACTCGACAAGGTGATCGACGGCGTGTTCGGTCTGGCAGGAAAACTCTACGGAATCACCTTCAAGGAAAACAAGGACATACCCGTATACCATCCCGACGTGAAAGCATACGAGGTGTACGACAAGGACGGCAGCTATCTGGCTGTATTCTATGCCGATTTCTTCCCACGCAAGGGCAAACAGGGAGGTGCATGGATGACAGAATTCCAGGGACAGTGGATAGACCATAAAGGGCAGAACATACGTCCGCATGTCAGCGTGGTGATGAACTTCACCAAACCTACAGCCGAGAAGCCAGCCCTGCTGACCCTTGGCGAGGTGGAGACCTTCCTGCATGAGTTCGGGCACAGCCTGCACGGCATGTTTGCCAACACCCGATTTGAAAGTCTGTCGGGAACCAATGTATGGTGGGACTTTGTGGAGCTGCCGTCGCAGTTCATGGAGAACTATGCTGTGGAGAAAGACTTCCTTCGCACCTTCGCCTTCCACTATCAGACAGGCGAGCCTCTGCCCGACGACCTGATAGAGCGCATCGTGAAGAGCCGCAACTTCATGGCTGCCTACGGATGTCTGCGACAGGTGAGCTTCGGACTGCTCGACATGGCTTACTACACCAAGAAGGAAGCTTTCGACGACGACATCATCCCATTCGAGAAGAAAGCCTGGGCAAAGGCCATGGTCACACCACAGTTGCCCAATACCTGTATGACCGTACAGTTCTCGCACATCATGGCAGGAGGCTATGCTGCTGGTTACTACAGCTACAAATGGGCAGAGGTGCTCGACGCCGATGCCTTCAGCGTGTTCAAGAAGAACGGTATCTTCGACCAGCAGACAGCACAGAGCTTCAGAGACAACATCCTCTCAAAGGGTGGTACCGAGCATCCGATGACACTCTACAAGCGATTCCGCGGACAAGAGCCTACCATCGATGCCCTGCTGAAGCGCAACGAGATAAAGAAAAATATAGAATCATAACAACAGAAACATGGAAGAGCAACTTTCCAAACAAGAGAAACTCGACCTGCGCTACTTGCGCATGGCACGCATCTGGGCAGAAAACAGTTACTGCAAACGCCGACAAGTGGGTGCACTCGTAGTCAAGGACAAGATGATTATCAGCGATGGCTACAACGGCACACCCAGTGGATTTGAGAACGTATGCGAGGAAGACGGCGTGACCAAGCCCTATGTGCTGCATGCCGAGGCCAATGCCATCACCAAGCTGGCACGAAGCAGCAACAACAGCGACGGAAGTACACTCTATGTCACGGCTTCGCCATGTATCGAGTGTGCCAAACTCATCATCCAGGCAGGCATCAAGCGCGTGGTATATGCCGAGAAATACCGACTCAATGACGGCATCGAACTCATGGAGCGAGCTGGCATCAAGGTAGTATATCTCAACCCCGACGACGCTTCGCAGGAAGAAGCCGAACCAAGAACATAAGACAATAAATATATGAACATCAATAAGAAAAAGACCAACCGTTTCATGCCCATCATCATGGCTGTATGCGTGGTGATAGGTATCATGATCGGCTCGTTCTTCTCGAACCATTTCTCAGGAAACAGGCTCAATATCATCAACAGCGGAAGCAACAGGCTCAACAACCTGCTGCACATCATCGACGACCAGTATGTGGATGCGGTGAATATCGACTCTTTGGTAGACAAGGCGATACCGCTCATCCTCTCTGAGCTGGACCCACACTCCGTTTACATCAGTGCCAAAGATGTGGCTGCTGCCACCGACGACCTGAAAGGATCTTTCTGCGGTGTGGGCATCGAATTTGTGATCAGAGATGACACCATACACGTGCAGAATGTGATACAGAACGGACCTGCCGAGAAGGCCGGCCTGTTGGCTGGCGACAAGATTGTGGCGGTAGACGGCAAGCCTTTCGTAGGCAAGATCGTCACCAACCAGGAAGCCATGCACAGACTCAAGGGACAGAAAGACACCAAGGTAAAGATTGGTGTGGTGCGCTACGGCAGCAAGAAGGTACAGACCTTCACCGTGACCCGAGGCGAGATACCTACCAAGAGCATCACGGCAACCTATATGCTCGACGACAAGACCGGATACATACGCATCAAGAACTTCGGCGAGAATACCTATCCAGAGATGCTCATCGCCCTGGCAAAGCTCTCGCAAGAGGGATTCAAGAACCTGTGTATCGACCTTCGCGACAACAGTGGCGGATACCTGACAGCAGCCATCAACATGGCCAACGAGTTCCTGCCCGACAAGAAACTCATCGTCTACACACAGGGACGCAAGTCGCCACGACAGGACTTCCGCAGCGATGGCAAGGGATCCTATCAGCACGTACCGCTCGTCGTACTTATCAACGAAGGCTCAGCATCAGCTGCCGAAATCTTTGCAGGAGCCATGCAGGACAATGACCGTGCCACCATCATAGGCCGACGTTCTTTCGGAAAGGGACTGGTACAGCAACAGATAGAATTCCCCGACCACAGCATGATAAGACTCACCATTGCACGCTACTACACCCCATCGGGTCGATGCATACAGAAACCTTACACCCTGGGTGACGACAAGGACTATGAGCAAGACCTGCTCAACCGCTATGAGCATGGCGAGTTCTTCTCGCAAGACAGCATCAAGCATACGGGTCCGGCCTATCACACAGGATTGGGACGTACCGTATATGGCGGAGGCGGCATCACTCCCGACATCTTTGTACCCGAGGATACTTTGGGAATGACATCCTACTTCAAGCAGGCAAGCATGAGCGGACTCATCCTGCAGTTCGCCTTCACCTATACCGACAACAACCGTCCTAAGCTGAACAACTTCAAGGAGATGATGGAGCTGGCCGACTATCTGGACAAGCAGAACATGGTAGACAAGTTTGCCACTTATGCCGACAAGCACGGTCTGCAGCGCCGCAACCTGCTCATCCGCAAGTCGCACAAACTGTTGGAACGCTACATCAACAGCCGCGTGATCTACAACATGCTCAACGACCAGGCTTGGAATCAATACATCAACCAGGACGATCCTGTTATCAACAAAACGATGGAGGTGTTTCAAAAGAACGAGGCTTTCCCCAAGAAGCCCGTTCCTGCCACCAAGCCAGTTTACAAAAAGAAGCAAAAGGTAGCTATGGCAAATGTGCCCTACAACTACCGTTCGTTGCACAGAAACCTACCCCGCTTGGCATAAGAAGGCAGAAAAATGAATAAGAAAGAACTCAGAAGTATCATCAGAGAGAGAAAGCGACAGTTCTCCGGGCAACAGCTCGAAGAACTGTCGCTTCTTGTTTTAGACCGGCTGCGCAGAAACATCCGGCTGCAGCAAGCCCGCAGCATACTACTATACTACTCGCTTCCCGACGAGGTGAATACCCATCAGATTATCGACGAACTGGTCAATCAGGGAAAACAGGTATTCCTGCCTGTTGTCGTAGACGGAGAAAACATGGAGATAAGAGAATATACAGGCTCGAAAGACTTAAGACAAGGTAGTTTCCACATCATGGAACCTGTAGGCAGACTGCTGCCTGTAGATGAATACGGGAAGATAGAAGCAGGCATCATCCCGGGCATGAGTTTCGATAAGTCGGGGCATCGCTTGGGCAGAGGCAAAGGCTACTACGACCGTATGCTCTGCAAGATGCCCCATCTATATAAAATAGGTATATGCTTCGACTTTCAGAAGACGGAGACCGTGCCCACCGAAGCCACCGATATCAAGATGGATGCTATCGTATAGAACTTGATATCGGAAATGACAAAAGCCTCCGCTGCCTCGTTAAGCCGCTTGACCAACAGGCTGCGACTCAGCGAGAGATCGGCACGCAAGGCCGGACTGAGTATCTTGACAAAGAGCGTCTGGTTCTTGATAAACTTGTCGCCAGTGTACTTGGCTACAGGCTCACCCACCACCTGATTCCAGGAAGCAAGAAGACGCTTCTGCTGCAGCGGGGTCTCCAGTCCCTCGCGCCTCAATATCTCGGGCAACAATTCTGATAAGGAACGAACTTTTCGTCTGAACATATTTCTTTGCTTTGCAGGTTTTTCTACTATTCTTCGTGAACCAAGTCTATGTTTCCACCTTCTACATGGAATATCTTGTAATTGCCGTCACTCTCGTGCAGGATGCGGTCGAGATGGTCGCGATTGGTATCGGTGATGAATATCTGTCCAAAATTGGCTCCCGACACCAAGTCGACAATCGCCTCTACCCTTTGGGCATCCAACTTGTCGAAGATATCGTCGAGCAGCAAAAGGGGCGTAGTACTCGATACCGTGCGGCGCAGGAAATCAAACTGGGCTAACTTGAGAGCCAAGACAAAGGTCTTGTTCTGTCCCTGACTTCCCTCTCGCTTCATCTGGAAATCACCTATCAGCATCTCCAGGTCGTCACGATGCACACCATGAAGCGAATAGCCTACAGCCCTATCCTTGAAGCGGTCGCGCTGTATGACATCAAGGAGCGGACCGCGCTGACAATGAGAGACATAACGCAGGCTCACCACCTCGCGGTCGCCAGAGATATGACGATAGATCTGCTGAAACAGAGGAATCAGTTCCTTGACGAAAGCCTCACGCTTCTGAAAGAGCAGCTCACCATTCCGAGCCATCTCCTGTTCCCATATCTCCATCAGCGTCACATCAGGTTCCTCCTCCATCTTGAGCAGAGCATTACGCTGCTGCAAAGCCTTGTTGTAGTTGGCCAATGCCTCAATATAGGAAGGGTCGTACTGCGAGATGACCACATCCATCAGGTGGCGGCGCTCCTCGCTTCCACCCTCAATGAGTACCGTATCAGAAGGAGAGACAAAGATGAGCGGTATCAATCCGATATGTTGTGAGAGTCGTTTGTACTCCTTCTTGTTGCGCTTGAAGTGCTTCTTCGTTCCACGCTTCATACCGCAGAAGATATTCTCGACATTCTCTCGCTCATCAAGATAGTTGCCCTCTATCACCATGAAGTTCTCATCGTGCGCAATAACCTGCGAATCGATAGGATTGTAGGCACTGCGACAAAACGAAAGATAGTAAATGGCATCCAGGAAATTGGTCTTGCCCACACCGTTATGACCGATGAGACAATTGATCTTGGGCGACAATTCCAAATTGGCAGCCTTGATGTTCTTGTAATTAATTATCGAGATATTCTGTAAAATCATACGTATTATGCCACTATTGAACTGCAAAGTTAGCAGAAAAAGCGCAAAAAACGAAAAAAGTAGGCTATAAATTTCAATATGTGGATAAATTTACGTATTTTTGCAACCTAAAGTGTAGTGGCCATTGAGCAAGGCACACTAAGAACAAGAAGGAAAAATAATAAAAAACAAAAAATAAAAATGGCAAACAAAACAGAACAGGTTCTCGAAGCAACAGAGAACATCAACAACCGCGAGGCTTTCTTCATGAAATACAAGAAAGCCATCCTTATCGCAGTGGCAGCAATCATTGTTGTTATTGCAGGTGTATTCCTCTACATTTCACAGATTTCCGGTCCTCGTGAGGAAAAGGCAAGCACAGCGCTCAGCAAGGGTCAGACCTACTTCAACAACGAGATGTTCGAGCAGGCTGTCAATGGCGACGGTGCCGGCTTCGTAGGTTTCGCTAAGTTGGCCGACGAGTATAGCGGTACAAAGGCTGGTAACCTGGCCAACCTCTATGCCGGTCTTTGCTACGCCAACCTCGGCAAATGGGCAGAAGCTCAGAAGAGCCTCGACGCTTTCTCAACAGAAGGCGACCAGATGATCAGCCCAGCTTCTCAGGCTGCTCTCGGCGACGCATACGCTCACCTCAACCAGCTCGACAAGGCTGTTGACGCTTTCAAGAAGGCTGCCGACATGGCAGACAGCAAGGCTGAGGACGATGCCAACAACAGCCTCTCTCCTACCTTCCTTATCAAGGCAGGCGAGGTGTTGGAAAGCCAGGGCAAGAAGGACGAGGCCCTAAAGATCTATCAGGACATCAAGAAAAAGTATGTGAACTCTATGCTCGTTCAGAGTGCAGAGATCGACAAGTACATCGAAAGAGCTTCTAACTAATTATGGCTACAGCACTTCATAATTTGTCAGAATACGACTTCACCAAGGTACCCGATGCCAGCAATATGTGCCTTGGCATCGTGGTAGCTGAGTGGAACCCCGAGATAACAGGCGCTTTATTGGAAGGTGCCGTCAACACCCTGAAAAAGCATGGCACCCTGCCTGAGAACATTCACGTGAAAACCGTACCAGGAAGCTTTGAACTGATATACGGAGCACGACAGATGGTTCTTAACCAGGGCTACGATGCTGTCATCGTGTTGGGAAGCGTCATCCGTGGCGAGACTCCTCACTTCGACTACATCTGTCAGGGCGTTACCTATGGCATTGCCCGCCTCAATGCCTCACAGGAAATTCCAGTCATCTATGGTCTGCTGACCACCAACGACCTGCAACAGGCCAAGGACAGAAGTGGTGGCAAGCTGGGCAACAAGGGCGACGAGTGCGCCATTGACGCCATCAAGATGGCTAAGTTCTAAAAAGCAAACATAACCATAGAACAAGGATGAAACTTTATCAACTCTTACAGTCGTTCGACTTTGAGGAACTCTTTCCTACTGTCAGCACGATGTTCCCTAACGCCAATCTGCATCGCGACGTCTTTCAAAAAGCATTCGACATGCTGTGCAGCATCCAGCCTGTGATGAGCAAGAAGACCATTCGCTACGAACTGATGGAGGATCCTAACTCGAGCAACAGTATGATTGTGGGAGCCGACGACAGTTGTTTCAACACCACTTGGGATGCCTGCTTGGGCAAGGAAGTAAGAAAAGGAAAGGGTGCTGACCTGAACGATGAGGAATTGGCAGCCAACTGTCTGCTCAACGTCCTCTTCATCGGTAAACACCCACAATGCTTTGAAAAAGACTTCAAAAAACTATTGAAGTAAGTGATGCTTTATAAACAGTCACTAAATTTTATACATCATACCCCCATCATCAGCCTCGTCCTCAACAGACGAGGCTTTTTCGTCTTCATCACCTGCTGTGTCCAACTGGCTATCCTTGGCTATACTGACAGCGCCCATCCGGTTGACAGTGATTACAAGAGGGACATACTCATCACTGGTCACATCGGGAGAACCCACACTGCCTGCAAAATGCAGCACGTCGCCCTTCACCTCAACAAAAACGATACCCAACAAGGCACCCGTCTTCTTGGTTTCGGCATCAAGATAACCCGTAAAATCGCTTTTTTGGAAAGTGCGGCTGAAGAACTCTGTTCCGTCCTCCCGCAGCACCTTAATCGTAATCTTGTTGTCGTAGTACTTGGTATGATCCTCACTCTCCACCAAAGGCAGACTGTGATCAGACTCTCGTTTCATCACTACACGATAAGTCTTGCCGAGCCAGGAGACATCGCGCGACTGCTCATAACTGCTCAATTCCTGCGTCTTCTTAGGTTTTGGAGCAGCAGGCTTAGGGGCTATGATGACATTGCTCTTTTTCTTCTCGCCGCATGACGAGAAACAAGCGGCACCCAGAACCGCAATCACGAGCATGGAAATTGTTTTCTTCATTGTAGTTTTGTTTTGATATTCATTTGAGTGAAGGCCTAAATCTGCATCATTAATAAATCTAATCCACAGAATGAAGACCTAATTATCTGCAAAGTTAAGAAAAAAATATAAGAACACAAAAAAAAGCATCCCCTTTTCACAAAGAGAATGCTCTTACTACCTAAATACTAACTAATAAATCCTATTGAACTTTTCTCACACGATATAATAAAAGTTCAGTTTATGAATTCTAATCATTAATAAGACCCTACAAAACACAAAAAGTTTAATCGCAGATGAGAAAAAAGTACCTTTTTAACTGCCTTTAACAAAAAGGATGGTCCATGTATGTAACTACTCAGCATCCCTACAAACCCAAACAGTTACTTTAATACCACTCAAATTGTTTTAAGTTCATCATGAATTTGTTCTGACACTTGCGAAAAATCTATGTTCGATACTTTAGAACATAAGTTCGATACTTTAGAACACAAGTTCTAAACTTTAGAACATAAGTTCCATACTTTAGAACATAGATTTTAATAGGCTGAAAAAACTTTTTCTGTGGTTTTTCGATTTGAGTTGACCACACTTAGTGTTATTTTTAACTACCCAAAAGCTACAGATTATCACAAAACAAAGACGAAAAGTATAAAATTGACTGATACTATTTGGTTATTTACTCAAATTGTCGTACCTTTGCAACGAAAACAAAACAATTAGTATGAGAAAGACCATTTTACTTGTCATTATGACAACTGCTATCATATTCTCTGCTTGTACAGGCAGACAAGCCAAAGAGAAAGAGAAGGCTCTCGACACCATTCCCATGATGGTGATGCAGATACAGAAATGCAGTCGTCTATATACAGCCGAGGCACAGGTTCACAGAATCATCACCCACGACGACCAACTCAGACTGAAAGGCTCTATACTGAAAAACGAGTTCGACATCAGTCTGCCTGGTGGAAAGCGCAAGGTTGCCATCCCTATGGACGCCACCCTCAAGGCATATATCGACTTCAAAGGCTTCAACGAAAAGAACGTGAGACGGCAGGGCGAGAAGATAGAAATCATCCTCCCCGATCCTAAGGTGGTGCTGACAAGCAGCAAGATAGACCACGAAGGAATCAAGAAATTCGTATCGCTCACACGCAGCAACTTCAGCGATGAAGAACTCAGCAGCTACGAGCAGGAAGGACGAAAGGGCATCATCAACGACATTCCACGCATGGATATTCTGGAAACAGCCCGCCAAAGTGCCGCGCACACCTTGGTACCCATGCTCGTCAACTTGGGATTCAAAGCCGAGAACATCAAGATTAGTTTCAGAAAGAAGTTTACCTCATCCGATCTTTCAAGCCTCATCGACGGCACATCGGTTGAGAACAAGTAAGGTACTACAGATATGAGAAAATTTGAAATCATCGTCATACTCCTGCTCATCGTCATCATCGGCGGAGGTCTGTACTGGCTCAACAAGGACAACTCCATCTCGATGCAACAAGAAGGGAAGACCATGCTCTCGCCTACACAGATAAAGAGTATCGAAGCCATCGGACAGTGGGAATTCCTGTCCATCAGCGATGAGGAACTGATAGACACCGTGAGAAAGGGACTCATCAGCGACGACGAACTGGTAAGGATCTACTATGGCACCCTCAGGCTGGGCATCAACATGCGAGAGGTGGGCACTGAATGGCTGAGCGCCGAGGGCGACACCATCATCTGCACCCTGCCTCCCATCAGGCTCCTCGACCGCAACTTTATCGATGAGGCAAAGACACGTTCGTTCTTCGAAGAAGGCAAATGGACCGGTAAAGACCGGCAGGACATGTACAAAAGAGCCTATGAAGCTATGAGCAGACGATGCTTTACAAAGGCCAACATCGCCAAGGCTGAGGAAAATGCCAAGGCGCAGTTTGAGGGAATGTTCCAGGCCATGGGTTACAGCAACGTAAGGATAAGAATAGAACATGGGATCATAAAAGAGAAAGACAAATAACAAACAGGTAAAAAATAAGAGAGATTATGGATACACTAAACGACATTTTCGCAACGCTAAGCTCATTCTTGTGGGGTTGGCCCATGATTATTCTGCTCTTGGGCACACACCTCTTTCTTACGATCCGTCTGCGTTTCCCGCAGCGTAAGATTTTCAAGGCCATCAAGTTATCCGTCAAGAAAGACAAGAATGCCACGGGCGATGTATCCCAGTTTGGCGCTCTTGCCACTGCACTTGCCGCCACTATAGGTACGGGCAACATCATCGGTGTGGCAACAGCCATCGCCCTGGGTGGTCCGGGTGCTGTGCTGTGGTGCTGGCTGACAGGTGTATTCGGTATATCCACCAAATATGCCGAGGGTTTATTGGCAGTTAAGTATCGTGTGAAGACCCAGCGCGGCCGCATGTTGGGTGGTCCTATGTACGCCTTAGAGAAAGGCCTGGGCTGGAAATGGCTCGCCATCCTCTTCGCACTCTTTGCCGCGATAGCCTCTTTCGGCATCGGCAGCACCGTACAGGCAAACGCCATTTCTACCCTCGTAGAAAACCAGTATGGCATTTCGCCCTACATCACAGGAACCGTTGTCTGCGCCTTGGGAGCAGCCGTCATCATAGGAGGAGTGAAATCAATATCAAGAGTATGTGGAATGCTTGTTCCCTTCATGGCACTTTTCTATGTGTTGGGGTGCATCTATATTCTCTTTGTCAACCATGCCTATCTGTGGCCGGCTATCAAGGTTATCTTTGAGTCTGCTTTCACTACCCGTGCGGCAGGAGGCGGTTTCGCTGGCAGCACATTAATGATGGCAGCCCGATATGGTATAGCCCGTGGTCTGTTCTCCAACGAGTCGGGTCTTGGTTCTGCTCCTATCGTAGCCGCAGCTGCACAGACACGCAACCCTGTGCGCCAGGCTCTTGTTTCATCGACAGGCACCTTCTGGGACACCGTCATCATCTGTGCCCTTACAGGTCTGGTCATCACCTCAAGCATCATCGCCTATCCCGATATTGACTATCACAACGGAGCAGCCCTCACCAAGGCTGCCTTCAGCAAGATACCATACATAGGAGCACCCTTGCTCACCTTCGGTTTAGCCACTTTTGCTTTCAGCACCACCTTAGGTTGGAGCTATTATGGCGAGCGCTGCGTGGAGTATCTCAAGGGCAAGCGCTGGATGCTTAGCTACCGTGTGCTCTACATCGTCAGCATCTTTGCGGGCAGTGTCATCGGACTGGAGATGGTGTGGAACATCGCCGACTGTATGAATGCCCTGATGGCAATACCTAACCTTGTATCCCTGCTCTGCCTCAGCGGCATCATCGTACACGAGACACGCAAGTATCTGTGGCGCGACCGGTTGGACCGCGACATGGATGAGAGCGAGATAGAAGAACTGGAAAAATAATAAAAGCTACAAAAGAAATATGGCTGTCAACTCTCCTTAGGATTGTCGACAGCCATATTTCTTTAAGCGACCGTTCAGTCTATCTGATATTGCAGATGCCGCATCTCATGGCCTCCCCATGCAGAATCATTGGCGTACAGAAATCCCACCTTATTATATAAGGACTCCGCGCGAGGGTTTCCCTTGTCGACAAGCAGTCCTACAGCAGGCAATCCCATCTCACGTGCACGCTCGATGACTGCTTTCAGCAAATGTTTGGCAATGCCATGCCCCCGGAACTCTTCCGACACAGCGATGCTGTCGATGTAAAGCTCGCCAGCCTGTGTCTCATCGTCCATATCCGAATAGTCGATACCAAACTCCCGTTGAGCAGCCTCTATGAAACGACGACGCAAACGATGCAGCTCACCTCCATCATAAGATACACAGATGCCAGCCAACCGACCATCATCAGTAAAAGCACAAAGCGTATTGCGATAGCTGTACTGACTGTCATCGAGAGACACCAGTTCCGTCATCACCCGTCGGAAATCCTCTATCGTATGATCTTTACCTGCCAGATTCTGACAACACTCATGATTCATCGCCTCCATAATGAGTGAGGCAATAGGCGCTGCCAAACTGGCAGTAGCCCCTTCTACTCGTACATTCATTGTCTAAGTCGTTTTATGATTAAGTTTCGCAAGTTTTTCCCCACACATTCGGCAGCACTATTTTAAACATTTTGTTCCTTACGCCAGGCTGCTGGCGTCATGCTCTCAAAGCGCGAGAACACCCTTGAGAAATAAGAGGACGAGGAGAAACCGGAATAGATAGCCACCTCTTCCTGTTTGACATTCGGATTCTCACGCATATAGCTTTTTGCCTCTTCCAGACGCAGCTTCGTAATCCAGGTGCTGAAGTTGGTACCGTGTTTACGATTGATATAGCGAGACATATATAGCTTGTTGGTACCCATCTCTGCCGCCAAGTCATCTATCGTCAACTGAGGAGCGAGGAACCGCTTTTCGGAAATCCATCTCTTCACTTGCTCGCCAAAGAGCTGCTCATAGTTGTCTGTCTTCGAGGATTTCAGTTTTTCTGTATCTGTCTCCATCCTTTCTCTTTCCGTTACCTCAGCGCTGTTCAACTTACCATACATGGAGGCATAGTTGATGAAACTGATGGCTATGTAGAAATTGGCAGAGACGACATAAACCTGGAAAAGATAATTGTAGATAATGCCCCCAAACAACGTGGTGAAACACAGCACACTGATAAGGATGATGAGGATGACACTCTTCTTGATCCAGAACATAAACTGCTGCATATCCTCCGCAAAGTAATTGTCCAGTTTACTCTTCTTCTCATTATATAGGATATAGAAACGTCTCAAGAACAACACGTATTGCACAAAGAACATGAAGAAGGGGAACCACGAGACCCAAGCACCCACTTTGCCAAAGACTCCTATGGTGGAAGTTATCATCAGGGCAACAGATGTCAGGAAGACAATCCAGTCCTTACTGAAGTTTCGCCACGACATATACTTCTCATCCAACAAATAGAAGAAAGTAGAAAAGAAGAAGATGGCTTCCAGATAGAAGAAGATAAAATCAGCGCACTTGATATATGGATTGAGTGCTTTCCAATCGGCAGAGCTGGAAATAGCTAAGTAGACGAAAAGATTCAATCCCATGATAAAATATGTAGTTGCCAAACATCTCTTCGCCTTGCAATAAGGAAGATATTCGGCAGCAAGAGGCACTTTTCCAAACAACAGGACAATGCCGAGGCCAAAATAAATGGCTCCAACACATTGAATCAACACAATGAAATAATGCTCTAACAACTCTATCATATACAATTTTAATTACGCAATACAAAAATACAAAAAATAATTATTACCCCCCCGAATTAAGACAAAAAAGCGACATTTTTCACTCTTTTTACACTTTTGCGTCATTTTTTCCATTTTTGAAATTGTAAAAAGAGTAATTTTTCCAATATTAAAAGTATTCACTACAAAGTTTCCACTATCTTTGCAAATGTTTAAAACTGGCGCTCCAACTATTCATCACCAAGAACTGAGCGTCGGAAATAGTATGAGTAAAACTTACACAAAGACTTTTCTAAATTGAAATGAAATGAGAAAAAAACTACAACAACAGCACAACGAAGCAGCACAAAAGAGATTCACCACATTCATTGCTCTCCTTGTCATGCTTCTATTCGCCATTGGAGGAAGTCTCCAAGTACAAGCCCAGGATACCAATACGAATGGAACCCCCATCGCGGGCATCGAATCGCTGACTGGTTACAGCGAGGAAGATGTAAAAAAAGCTGTAATCAGCGACAACACCTTTCCTGATGACAAGAGCAAGATTTTCTTCCTCTACAATGTCAAGACGGGTCTGCTGCTCAATGCAGGAGGCTATTGGGGAACTCATGTCTCTTTGAAAGAATACGGAATGCCGCTATGGATACATATCGACGAAGACGACTGGATTCACCTTGCTCAGAAGTTTGACTCGAAGGACACGGATGGAGAAGGAAATTATCTGGAATACGAGACAGGGGGAAGTGAACCTGAAGACAAAGGTGTGTATATAGACAGAGCATATATTTACTCGGAAATTGTCAAGAGAGGCTGGAAACTGGAGCCTGTTACAGATACAGACAAGCCCAACACCTACAAGCTATACACGTACCGCAACACCTCATCGAATCCGTATGATTCTCCCAGTTTTGGTACGACCAAGTATTACCTCATCGCAGCCGAGACACAAGGCGACGTTGACAAGAACTGCTATGCCGTGGAAGAAGGAAGCACAGAGATAGCAGACGGCAACGACGAATGGAAATTTCTGTCATACCAGCAGATATTAGATCTCCAGGACAAGAACAGCACCAACATCATCTCGTCCATCGACTTGACCTTCCGCCTGAAATGCCCAGGCTTCTCACGTGAGAATGCGGCTATGAGCAACTGGAAGGCTTATCAATATGGAAGAAGTAAAGAAGGCAAAATCAGATTGGGTTTGGAGCATTATTACAAACCTTACGTTAACAGCGATGTACCAACTGCCGGCTACTGCAAGATAGGCGATGAATATACCAATGATTTCGAAGACAAAAAGATAAAAAGCTACAAATTTCCCGATGGCAGCAATGCTATCACGTTCAAAGAAAGCAAGAATTACGAGCGTCATTGCGGCAAGTATTATTGCGCTGATGTCAAGAATTTCCGAGGCACCATCTACCAGGATGTCAAAGTAAGTCATGGCGGTGCATACGTCATCGAGTGCAAGGGATTCTCCACTACCACTAAGGCAAAGCTCTATGCCTGCTTGGTGAAGGACAACAAACCGGACCCAAAGACGATGCATGCCACCATTCTGGGACAGACTGATTACATGTCTGCACAGGAAAAGGCAGCGCTACATATCAAAGACCAGAATATGGACTATGCTGCCAAGGAATTCTACGGCAGTCACAAATACTTCAACAGCGTGCTGGTACAGGTGCCAGAAGGTGGCGGCACTATCCGATTCGGTATCGAAATCGGAACGCAGAATGACAAGGAGCCTGTGGCATCAGAGAAAGAGTGGACGGTATTCGATGACTTCCGCCTCCTCTATACAAGCAAGACAACTGATGGCGACTTGGTCCTCGACCAGGACAGGGACAACCTGGATTATCTGGAGAAATGCTCCAACACCTACAAGAGTGTGACGCTCCACCTCAACAAGACCTTCGACAAGGACAAGTGGAATGGCTTCGTCTTGCCCGTAAGCCTTACCAAGGACCAACTCACCCAGGCATTCGGTCCTAACGTGAAACTGGCAAAACTCAACAAGTTGACCAGCAATAAGATACAGTTTGTCAGCATAGACATGAGCAAGGCGGGAAACGAAACGACTGTGATGGAAGCCTACATACCTTACATCATTTTCCCTACCAAGCATGCCGAACAGGAACAGACTCCAGCCTACACGGCATTGCTGAGTAAGATAGTCAACGGCCAGGCAAAGGAAGAACGTGTGATCATCGGCAAAAACCATATCGACATTCCCAATGTCACATTCGCTGTTAACAAAAAAAACGAGAACGACCTCACCAATATGAATACAACGAACTGGACAACCAACAGCAGTATCGTTGTTGACGGCTCTGGAACTCCTTTCGTCACAGGCAACGGCACTATGACAGCCTTTGGAACATTTGCCAGAACCTTCGGAAAAGGCACACAGAATACAGACGAGAAAGCTAATAATTACGGCAAATGGACCATCACAGACAAGTCAACCATCATAGAGGGTCGCAGCGACCTAAAGGGCTGCTACTTCTTCTCCAATGGTAAGATGTATTTTTCTGATATAAGAACAAGAGGCTTGCGAGGCTTCAGCGTATGGTTCGCACCTAAGTCCGCCTCTGATGGCAACACTGCCAAACCTGCCAACGTTTTCCTTGATGGTGTATCCTTGGACAAGACCACAGGCATCAACCCCATCATCTATGGCGAAGAAGAAAGCAGAATTGACAGATTCGCCCATGGCATCTATAGCCTGAATGGTCAACTCATCAGCAACAGCAGTTCCTTGGACGGACTTCCAAGTGGAATCTACATTCTGAACGGCAAGAAAGTTATCAAGAGATAATCGGGAGCTACAAGTCTTGAGCAAGAAAGCCAGGACTAACAAAACAATTAGTTAAACACTAAAATCGACAGACGATGAAAAAAAGATATATGTGTCCTATGACCACAACCATCATGGCTGAGACTTGCAGCATCTGCGCAGGCTCTCCTCGCACATGGGTGGTAGACCCAGACGACACTGAAGTGCCAGAAGACAACTGGGGAGAAATCATCTATGACAAGGGACAATTCGAAGGTAAAGACCCATTCGATCCGGACAACTGGTAAGGAACACGCCCTGAAGGGGCAGAAGCTCTTAGCCCAGGGCATCGCCCTGGGTAATTAC
>ERZ773165.435-NODE-435-length-32976-cov-34.548647_pt1 | contig 32976 bp, 33 predicted proteins | sample MGYA00581003_ERZ773165 | MGnify/ENA primary metagenome ERZ773165 (study PRJEB29015, sample SAMEA2737817) | human gut metagenome | biome: human gut; feature: human-associated habitat; material: faeces | place: China | collected 2012 ... | reverse complement strand
CAGGGAAGCCAACCCCGCCTCGCTTCGCTCGTCTGCCCCTTCCAGAGGAAGGGGCTCGAATGATTTTTAAGGAAACACTGATTAAGTCGTTGTTATTCGCGGTCAGGGTCTCGCGCTTCCCACACATGTGCCGCGCACTTCTCCGCTTTCCTCATCTGTCTTTCATGACGCCTGTGCCCTATCCGCCCCTTCGGGGCACCTTCCCCTCGAGGGGAAGGCTATTCATGACAAGCGGCGAAGCCGCCACCGGAACCCATTGAACCCTCTGAACCTGTAGAACCTTGAACCCTGAACCCTTACCCCTGCCTCCCTTGCGCCGCGCTCTCCGTTCCTTTAGAATAAAAGCCAAATGACAAGGAGGGGACATGATTCCTATGACGACTGAAAAGAAAAAGCTCTGCCTCTCGCTTCTAGGCATCTTTTTCGTGATCTTTATACTAAACAGCTTTATGGTACGCAGTGCGGGGGATGACTACGTGTACTCCTTTATGTGGGAAGGGCACTCGATGTATGAGCCGCTGTCAGCGGACGCGCGGCGCATCGCGGGATTCTCGGACATTGTCGTGTCTGCGTGGTCGTATTTCCTGACGTGGGGCGGACGCATCGTCGCGCAGTCGATGGCGATGTTTTTCCTCTGGATGCCGCGAGGCGTCTTCAATGTGGCCATCGCACTCACGGTGGTGCTCCTCGTCCTCCTCATGCAGTGGACGGCACGGGGCGGGAAAGTCACGATGGAGCTTCCGGCAAAGAGCGTCCTTATCACCGGCTTCTTTCTCTGGGCATTTCAGGCAAACTTTTGCGGCATCTTCGTCTGGCTGGATGGCTCGTGCAATTATCTCTGGCCGATGGTTTTCCTTCTGGCGTGGCTGCTGCCTTATATCCGGCATTACATGACAGATGGGGAAGCGCGCTATGGAGGCTGGCTCTCGCCGCTCCTCTTCCTTCTGGGGCTTCTTGCCGGGAACGGAAATGAAAATACGCTCTGCTGGATCGGGCTTTTCGGACTGTTTTATCTCTATCACATATATAAGAAGGGGGAGATGCAGCTCTGGATGCTGGCGGGCTTCCTCGGGCTCTCTATCGGCTACGGGATCCTCATGCTGGCGCCGGGAAATCTGGTGCGCATGGAAGAGAGCGGAGAGAGCTTCCGGCTCTTCCAGTTCTCTGTCAAAGCCTTCGTGGCGATCTGGTTTCATACGCTGCTGCTCTCGCCCTTCTATTTCTACCTGATGAAAGCCTTTCGGAAGAGGAGAGCGCTCTGCGCTTTTTCCGGCGCCAGGAAATATGTCCGTCTCTCGCTCTGGTTTCTATCGGCGAGCCTGCTCTTTGAGATCATCATGTGCCTCTCGCCGGAGTTTCCCTTCCGAAGCCTTTTCCCGAGCACCGTCTTCTGCCTGACGGCGGCGCTCCTCATGCAGCACGCCGCTGATCGCGCCGGCGCATCGCCGGTTCGCTTGCCGGGGGCAGGGGTGATGAAGCGGCTGGCCACCCTCTACTTCGCCTTCACCTTTGCCATGACCTTCTGGATATTTGTGGAAAATGCCAGATGGTTTGACCGCTGGCTCGGAGAGGCTGAGGCCATGCGCGGGACACCGGCTATCCTCTCTATCACCGAGCGACCGCCGTATGAGGAGGAGCTGTGGACGTACCTTACAGGCTTTCACCATTACGCCGTGGGATTGAAATCTGATCCAGCACATTGGGGCAATGCTGCGATGGCGCGTTTCTATGACATCGGCGGCGTGACGATGGTGGAGAAGAAGTGACGGCATCCTTCCTAAAGGATCTGCACACGATGCATTTTGGACAAGCATGAATAGAAATTTCTTAATATATAGAATTTCTAAAATCGATGTGGTAGAATTAAAAAAATATGTACTAAAGGCTTTGCAATAACGGAAAAACAAAAGCTTCTTCGCATCGGCGGGGAGTGAAATAGAAGGGTATCCCGAGAAGAGGGGGTCACATGAAACTAGCAGACAAACTGGCCAAGACCGCAGGGAAGATGTCGCCTAGGAAGCTCATCCTTCTCTGCGCTTTCTTTGCGCTCATGATCTTCATCATCCTGTACAGCACACTGTCTTCCTTCGAAGACAAGAAAGAAGAAAAGACACCGGAGGTAGCGGGCGTCGCCGTCATCGAAGCGGCGACGGATATCTCGCCGCGGACGGTCATCACAGATGACATGCTGAAAGCCTCTGTCGTACCGGAAAGTCTGCTCCCGCCGGGGGCTTTGACAGACAAGAAGCTCATTGTCGGGATAAGGCAGGCGTCACCATCCTTGCGGGCGATGTCATCACCAGGCGAAAACTCGATGTGTCGGCAGCCGCTGGTTTTCAGGGGCTTATCCCGGATGGGATGCGCGCGCTGTCTTTTGGTATCAATGACATTTCCGGCGTCTCCGGCTTTGCGAAGCCCGGCGACCATGTGGATATCCTCCTGATCTCCAGTCAGGACGGGAAGAACCGCGTCACTTCGAAGATGCTGCTCCGTGATGTTCTGCTGCTGGCCATCAATAAGTCCAGCATGGGGCAGGGCTACGTCGCACCGAAGAAGGATGACAAAGACGGAAAAGATGAATCGAATGGAAATAAAATGCCGACCGCGCCGCGTCGCACGGATACGTCCTCGATGGGGACGCCCGCTGTCGCGACGGTCGCTCTCTCGCCCTATGATGCGGCGAAACTCACCGCCTCCCTGCAGGTCGGACAGGTACAGCTGATGCTGCGTCCGGCAGACGGGGCGGCTGAGACAGAATCGGTTGCCTACTACGTGATCCCGCTGCCGAAGCCGGATCCGCAGCCGCCGGCCGCTCCGTCCTATGCACCGTACCCTCCGCAGGGCGCGCCGCAGCCGCAGGTGGAGATCAGCGGGGGACAGACCGGCACCGTCGGCAATGGTATCGAAGTCATTCGTGGTACAAGCGTAACGAGGGGGCAGTAAGATGAACGGAATGAAAAAAAGGATCGGACTCCTCCTCGCCGCTGTGATGCTCTCCTTCGGAAGCGCCTGCGCCGCTGAACCTGTCGAGGTGTCCCTGAATGAATCGAAATACATGGCCGCTTCCGGCATCACACGTCTTGCCGTCGGAAATCCTGCCATCGCCGACGTACAGCTTCTCTCTTCAGGAGATTTCCTCCTCGTCGGGAAGAAAGCAGGGACGACATCCCTCATCGTCTGGTCAGATGGCGGACGGCGCACCGAGTATACCGTGTACGTCGCGGGCAATGACCGCGGCATGGCGAGCGCCATTCAGGACGCTATCGGCTATCCGAAGGTCCATGTGCAGATGATTAAGGACCGCGTGATGCTTCGCGGCAAGGTCGAGAACCAGCATGAGCACGACACCGCACTGAAGATCGCCGGTCTCTACACCGGCGGCGATGGCTCCGGCGTGATCGATCTCCTCGAGATGGAGCATCCGAGCCAGATCCGCCTTGAGGCGCAGATCATAGAGATCAATTCGGACTATACCAAGAACCTCGGCATTCAGTACTGGTCGCAGACACCGGGATCAAACAGCAGCTCCGACAATCCCAATAACAATATCACCGTAGGTACGGCAGGCCTCTTCTACGGCGGCGAAGATTTCTCCTCCTCCAGAAAACACGGCGGCTGGCTGGGCTCTCATGTCGCAAATGTGAATGTGACCCTGCAGGCGCTCATCAATGAAGGCAAGGCGCGCATCCTCTCCCGCCCGTCCATCACGACGATGTCCGGAAAGACCGCAAACATCCTGATCGGCGGACGCATCCCGATCCCTGTCTCGGATGGCAATGGCAATGTATCCATCGACTGGCATGAATACGGCGTGAAGCTCAATATCGAGCCAGTCGTCGACTCGGAAGACAAGATTACCTCGAAGGTCCATGCCGAAGTATCGACGCTGGACTACAGCCATGGCGTCAAGATCGACTCCTTCAGCGTACCGGGCATCGCGACCCGCGAGGCCGAGTCCGAAGTCAATGTCCGCTCCGGCATGACCATGGCGATCGGCGGCCTCATCAATTCCGAAGATGCGAAAATCGTATCGAAGATCCCGCTCTTGGGAGATCTTCCCATCATCGGGCGTTTCTTCCGTCATACATCGAATACCCGCGACAAGCGCGAACTTATTATCCTCATCACACCGACCCTCGTTGCAGACGATACCCCTGCGCCGATGAGCCAGCGCATGAAGGAAAGCTATGAGGAGATCGAGCGCGCCGCCAGAAACCGTGAGCTCGTAGAGACGAGAAAGCCCGTTCCGCAGGGGACAGACACAGAGGAGCGTGACCTCTGGGGCGAAAAGCCCGGAGACGATGACACCATCATCCTCGAAGAAAAAGCCCCGGCCAAGACGCGGTCCTACCTCTTGAAGACCACGGACATTCACGGCGAGCCGATCCTCGTCCCTATGACTGAGGACGACTACGAGGCGCAGAAAGACCGCCTCGCCGTCGTCGACAGAGAAAAAGCAAAGCCGGAGAAAAAGGCAAAGCAGGAGACTGCCCGGCCGGCCGTAAAGATACAGCAGCCCACCCGCACCGCCGCTGACGCCGAAGCCCAGAGGGCAAGGATCAAGGCAGCGATGGATAGGTACTCCGGAAAGAGCACTACCCTGAAAAACAGGTAAAAGTGGCGGGTTCAAGGTTGTGGTGCGGTGCAAAAAAATATGTGACTAGTGACTGGTGACTAGTGACTGGTAGCTAGGGATGAGTAGCTAGGGATTAGGGATTGGGGATTAGGAGTCTCAAGTGACTGGTGACTGGTGACTGGAATGCCAGTCGCGGACATCGCCACTATTTATACTCCGCGGCGCTTCTTCTTTTTATGCGCCGCACCACCATTTCGCATTTCTCATTTCTAATTTCTCATTCAAGTGAGGCTTTCCATCGTAATCAAGGGGCGGCACGCCCCACGGGCTAACCCTGAACCTTGAACCTTCAACCTTCATTCTGATAAAGAGTCCCCAGAGACTTTTTATATATTCCGTTTCTATACATTTCATGAAAAGGAGGTGAAATCATTATGATGAACAGAGCAAAACAGGTCTATGACTACTATGTCAGACCGGTACTCGGCGAAAAAGGCCAGGACATGGTCGAATACGCACTGATGCTGGCGATCATCGTCGGCATTGGCTGGCTGATCTATCAGCAGGGTAATCTGGCTGATTCCATCAAACAGGTATTCTCGGATTCCTCTGACCTGATGTCAAAGGCTGCTAGCACATCTGCTGAGAAACCCGCAGGCGGCGCAGGCTAGTAATGGTTCAATGGTACTTGCTGCATAGCAGGTACCATTGAGAAGGGGCAGCCGCTGGGCTGTCTCTTCTCGATGGTATCTACTTTGGTAGACAGGTTCAACGGGTTCTATAGGTTCTATAGGTTCAAAGGGGTTCTCATCTTGTGTGAACAACGTGTTTTTCTAAAACTAAAAATTTTGCGACGCTTTCCCATTTTTATGCGCCGCACCACCCCCGTTGAACCCATAGAACCTTCAGAACCCGCCGAACCTCTCGTCGAATCCGCCCAAATAACCAATAACCAATAACCAATAACTAACAACCAGCAACAACCAACAACCAACATCCCCGAAGGAGGCGTGATGTCCATGGTAGGCCGCAAAGGCACGATCATTACTGTATTCAGCACGGCGTACGCCGTGGGAAAGACGCTCATCGCCATCAATATGGCGGCAGAGCTGGCAAAGAACCGTCACACCGTTTGTCTGATCGATCTGGATCTGCAGTTCGGCGACGTGGCGAGTGCGCTCAAGCTCACGCCGGAGAAGACGATCGCAGACGCGGAGAGATCCATGCGCGAGCATCCGGATGACACCGTAGCCGCCGAGTACCTGACACCCTTCTCCTCCGGCGGCGTCTCCTTCGATGTGATGGCGAATCCGAAGCTCCTCGAAGAGGCGTACAACCTTGACACGACGCTCATTCGTGACCTCGTCGTACAGCTCCAGCTCGAGTATGACTACCTCATCATTGATACGACATCGACCTTCAGTGCGCTCAATCTCTCCCTCATGGATCTTTCGACGGTGATCGACTTCATCGGCATCGTCGACTTCATCCCGACCATCAAGAACATGAAGCGCGGCTCGGATGCCCTGAAGGAGCTCGGCTATGATGACAATAAGATCCGCTACGTCCTGAACCGTTCGAATGCGCGCACCCGCATCAATGTCAAGGATGTCGAAGCGATCCTGGGTCACCAGTTCCACTACGTCATCCCGAACGATTTCCAAACGGCCGCCGAATCCATCAAGACCGGCGTCCCCCTCGTCCTTTCGGCGAAGGACACGCCGCTTGCCAAAGGCATCCGTACCATGGTGGATACCTATGAAGAAGACAGCGCCTCGCCGCAAAAGTCACAAGAGGGCGGCTGGCTGTCGAGACTGTTCTCGTAGACGCCGAAATGAATGCGCAGGAAATCGCCGAATCCTCTTGGCTCCCCATCGGGGGAGCTGCCCGAAGGGCTGAGGGGGCAGGATAGCGGTATTGCCTGAAAGTGTTGGAATATCGATAGCACCGGACTATTCAACATGGAACGTTATACCGTTAGCATGCCCCATCTCGCTGCGCTCGAAATGGCGTCTCACTGGATTTTAGCGTCGCTACGCTCCTAAAAATCCAGTTCGCTTGCACATATTGCCTTCGGCACTTCCCCCGAAGGGGGAAGCAAGGTATTTGCGAGATGACGGAAAGCGCCGAATACCCTTGGCTCCCCATCGGGGGAGCTGCCCGAAGGGCTGAGGGGGCAACGTATCGGTATTGCCTGAAGATGTTGGAATATCGATAGCATCGGACTATTCAACATGGAACGTTATACCGTTAGCATGCCCCATCTCGCTGCGCTCGAAATGGCGTCTCACTGGATTTTAGCGTCGCTACGCTCCTAAAAATCCAGTTCGCTTGCACATATTGCCTTCGGCACTTTCCCTGAAGGGGGAAGCAAGACGTTACGTTGCGTATCATTTCCTTCACTTAGCACCATTGCCTTCAGTGGCATATAATATGCAAGGAAAGTATTTTTACTGGAGCTATTATAAAAATTTGAGGTACTCGCTATGGTGAGATCGGCAATGGACTCGCGGTTAAAGCAATGTGCTACAAATTTGCGGGAAAATATGACGGATGAAGAGCGTAAGCTGTGGTATCTGTTCTTGCATCGATACCCCGTTAGATTTAGGCGGCAGTATCTGATCAACGGCTTTATTGCGGATTTCTATTGCAATGCTGCAAAACTGGTTATTGAGTTAGACGGATCACAACATTATTCTGATTTTGGTAAAGCTCATGACCAATGGAGAAGCCAATGCATTGAGCAGAGTGGCATACAGGTACTTCGGTTTTCAAATGGAGACATTCACGAAAGGTTTCAAGGCGTGTGTATGATGATAGATAGAGTTGTGAAAGAGCGCCTCGCTGTTTTGTGTAATGGCTATTGATAAAAATGCTTGTGAAATAAAGGAAAGCGCCGAATCCTCTTGGCTCCCCATCGGGGGAGCTGCCCGAAGGGCTGAGGGGGCTACGTAGCGGTATTACCTGAAAGTGTTGGAATATCGATAGCATCGGACTATTCAACATGGAGCGTTATACCGCTAGCATGCCCCATCTCGCTTCGCTCGAAATGGCGTCTCACTGGATTTTAGCGTCGCTACGCTCCTAAAAATCCAGTTCGCTTGCACATATTGCCTTCGGCACTTCCCCCGAAGGGGGAAGCAAGGTATTTGCGAGATGACGGAAAGCGCCGAATACCCTTGGCTCCCCATCGGGGGAGCTGCCCGAAGGGCTGAGGGGGCAGCACTACGGTATATCCCACATTGTTCGATAACCGCTAGCATGCCCCATTGCCTTCGATACTTTTCCCGAAGGGGGAAGCAAGGTGTTTGCAAGAGGATGTTTTTTCCATAGAACCCGTTGAACCTTTTAACTGGAGGCGAATTCCATGTCTTATCGTACAGTCCTCATCGAGAACAACCGCATGATGCTTGAGCGGCTGTCGAGCGTGATCAGAAACAGCCCGGGCTTCGAGCTGTCAGCGAGGTATCAGACCGCGGGCGATGCTCTGGGGCAGATGCAGGCATTCAGTCCGAATCTGATCCTTCTGGATATCGACTGCGAGCCCAATGTCAGTCTGCTTTCCGATCTCAAGAAGAATTGCGGGCAGGCCCTGATCATCTGTCTCTCCCGCCGCTGGGACTCGGAGGCGCAGGCAAGGCTGCTGCGCGGCGGCGCGCAGGGGTATATGATCAAGCCGTTCACGCCGGATGAGCTGCAGGCGGCGGTCAGGAATGCGGACCGCGCCTCGCTGCGCTCGTCTGCGCGTGTGATCTCCTTCTTCAGCCCGAAGGGAAAGAGCGGCAAGACGACATTGATCTCCAATCTCGCCGCGAGCATCGCTAAGAGGACGGGAGAGCCTGTCGCGATCCTTGACTGTGACCTGCAGTTCGGTGATATGGCGGTCTTTTTCAATCTGAATCCGCAAACGACCCTGGTCGAAGCGGTGCGGGATATCAAGTTCCTCTCGCCGGTGACGCTGAAGTCGTACTTCATCGATGCCAGAAGGAATCTGCAGATACTCTGCGGGCCGGCAAAGCCGGATCTTGCGGAGTCTGTCACGCTGGATGCGCTGACGCAGCTCATCCATATGACGCGGAGTCTCTACAGCTACGTTCTGATCGATCTGCCTTCGGGGTTTTCTGATATTTCCGCGACGGCGTGTGAGCTCTCCGATGAGACGGTCCTGATGGCGATGTACAATGGCGGCTACGAGACGATGCATATGAAGCGCGCACTGGAGATCTTCAAGGCATGGGACGACTACCGGGAGCGCGTCTATCCGCTCTTCACCCGTGTCTCGCCGTTTGACGACGCGGAGAAGGAGCGTCTCTCCGAGGAGCTGGGCTATCCTGTCGCAGCTATCATCCCGAATGAATATGTCCGTGTCTCGGAGGCGGCTGACAATGGCCGCCTCGTCGTGGACGAGGATCCTGACAGCCCCTTTGCCAAAGCTGTCGATGCACTCGCAGAGAAGATCATTAGTAAGTAGTGACTGGTGACTGGGGACTAGTAGCTAGGGATTAGGTATTTTTCCCCAACTGAGCAGGCTCCTGGAGAGGGGGCGCGCCAAAGGCGGCGGATAGATTCCCATAGCGTCAGCCAGACAAATGCTGTACAACCCTGATTTCCAAGAAAGGAGCAAACCATCTATGATCTTTATCATCTCGCTGTTTTGCGCCTTTCTTTTCTTTTTCATCCTGTTCTTCCTGCTCGGTCATGCACTGAAAAAGAAGCAGGTGGTGTCTGAGCGTCTGCAGCAGTATGCGGACTATCTCGATGTGAAGGAGACGGCAGAGGAGCGGATCTCGACCGGACAGAAGCTCCGCCATGCCTTCCGCAAGCGCATGCGAAGAGTCGGGGGAAGGAAGACCGCTTCGAAGCTCGATCTCATGATGCATCGCGCAGGACTGCCGCTGCTCGGCTTCGAAATGGTCGTGATCTCCTTCGGGGTGAGCATTCTTGCTTTTCTCATGGTGCTTCTCGTCACAGGGGAGGGCGGTGCTGCGCTGCTTTTTGCCCTCCTTGCTTTCCTTTTCCAGTGGGGCTATGTGAAATACCGGATCGACAAGCGGCTGAAGGCGTTTCTCTACCAGATGGCTGACTGCCTGACGCTGGTCTCCAATTCTCTGAGGGCGGGCTTCTCCTTCCTGCAGACGATCGAGATCATTTCCAAGGAAATGAAGCCGCCCGTCAGCACGGAATTTGCCCGCGTCCTTCGCGAGACGAATCTGGGGAAGCCTTTGGACCGCGCGCTGACGGAGATGGACAGGCGTGTGGGCAGCCCTGACTTCTCTCTCATCGTAACGGCGGTGCTCATCCAGCAGCAGGTCGGCGGAAATCTGGCCGACATCATTGATATCATCCGCGATACCATCTTAGACCGCATCCGGCTGCGCGGCGAGATCAAGACACTGACCGCGCAGGGACGTATGGCAGGCATGATCCTTGCCGCTCTTCCGATCGCGATGGGGCTCTTCATGTACATCATGTCGCCGGAATATATGCGCCCGCTCCTCACGACACGCATAGGTCAGATCGCGATCGGTGTCGCTCTCGTGATGGAAGTCATAGGCTTCTTCATCATTCATAAGATCGTAGATATCAAGGTATAGAGGTTGTCGGGTTCAGGTTGATGGGTTCAGGGTTAGCCCTTGGGGCGGGGCGTTCCTTGATTGGGAATAAAAAATTCACTTGAATGAGAAATTAGAAATGAGAAATGCGAAATGATGGTGCGGCGCATAAGAATGAAGCGCCGCAGAGTATAAATAGTGGCGATGCTCGAAGGCCGGAGGGCAAACGTCAGATGTCAGGCTTCAGAAGTCTGATGTCTAATCCCTAGCCCCTAATCCCTAGCTACTAATCTCTAGCTACCAGTCCCCGTCACCATTCCCACGAAAGGAGAAACGAAGCATCATGAAACGACAAAAAGGGCAGGATATCGTCGAGTTTGCACTGCTGCTGCCGATCTTTCTCCTCGTTCTCTGCGGGATCATCTATTGCGGCTTCATGTTTGGGGATTACCAGACCGTGCAGGGCATCGTGAGAAATGCGGCGCGCGAAGCGGCTGTGGTGGGGCATTATACCGAAAGCACAGATCCTTCACAGCCAATAAATAATTACAAGATCATCGCTGACAAATACAATCAAATTTTGAAAGAGCAGAATGTCATCACGCATCTGTATGTGCCGGATGCCGTTGGCGTGCAGGTGACTGCCACCAATGATAACAATGAAAAGCCGGAAAACTCTGTTCATGCGGAGCTCAACTTGGTACTTACCAAGAGCGATGTATCATTTTTTAATTACCTGTCGCACTTTGCAGAACTCCCGTACTCGTATTCCGTGAGCTGTTATATGTACGATGAGACGACCGGAAAGAGCACGTAAGGCGCTCGCGTCTCGCTACCCCCACTATTCCCATTACACCCATCAACAAATCTCCAAGGAAGGTGAAGACTTTGAAACTTCTGGAACGTCTTGGCCGCCGTGACGGCACCGAGAAAAAAGAACAGGCCGCTATATTTGCCGGCCGGACGAATAACGCTCACGAAGAGGGATACCAGGAGCTGAAAAACGGGATTCACCGGCGTATCGTCGATGACATGACCGCTGAGCAGCAGCAGGTCTTGGACGGCAGGCATACGCGCCAGGAGGTCGAGGCGGTCATCACCCGCTATGTACAGCGTGTGGTCGAGGAGGATCCCTTTGCCGTTCCGCGCGGCGAGCGTTCGCGTCTGGTATCGGATATCTGTGATGAGATCCTGGGGCTTGGTCCGATCGAGCCATTCCTGAAGGATGATGCCGTGACGGAGATCATGATCAACGGGCCGAAGAAGATCTATGTGGAAAAGATGGGCAAGATCCATCTGACGCAGGCTCGTTTTCAGGATCAGGCACACCTGATGGCGATCATCGAGAAGATCGTGTCGCCGCTGGGCCGTCACGTCGATGAAGCATCGCCGATCGTCGATGCGCGTCTCGAAGACGGTTCTCGTGTCAATATCGTCATCCCGCCGCTTTCTCTGTCCGGGCCGTGCGTGACGATCCGTAAATTCTCCCGGATACCGCTCTTGATCGAGGATCTGATCTCCTATGGCACCCTTTCGGAGCAGATGGCCTCATTCCTGCGCGCCTGTGTCAAGGCGAAGCTGAACATCATGGTCAGCGGCGGTACCGGCTCCGGTAAGACGACCACGCTGAATGTCCTTTCTTCCTTCATCCCCTCCGATGAACGCATCGTCACCATCGAAGATGCCGCCGAGCTCCGCCTTGAGCAGCCGCATGTCGTGACGCTCGAGTCTCGTCCGCCGAATATAGAGGGCAAGGGGGCGGTCACGATCAGAGATCTTGTGAAGAATGCTCTCCGTATGCGCCCGGACCGCATCATCGTCGGCGAAGTCAGAGGCGGCGAGGCACTCGATATGCTGCAGGCGATGAATACCGGCCATGACGGCTCACTCACGACAGCACATGCGAACAGTCCGCGCGATGTGCTCTCGCGTCTGGAAACGATGGTCCTTATGAGCGGCTTCGATCTGCCGGTCACGGCGATCCGCAGCCAGATCTCCTCCGCACTCGATCTCATCATTCATCAGTCCCGCATTCAGGACGGTTCCCGCAAGATCACCTACATCACCGAAGTGCAGCAGATGGAAGGGAATGTGATCGTCCTGCAGGACCTTTTCCGCTACCATCAGACCGGCTTCGATGAAAACGGCAAGTCGCAGGGCTCCTTCGTGTATACAGGCCTGCAGCCGCAGTTTCTCACCAAGTTCAAGATCCACGGCGTGGACGCACCGAAGGACCTCTTCAGCCGCGTGCCGGAAGGGGACTGGGAAGAATGAGATGGGCGATGAGTGGCAGGCTCATTCTTGTTGCATACCGTATGACGTGAAGGGTTCAGGGTTCAGGTTGGCGGGTTCAGGGTTGTGGTGCGGCGCCAAATCATATGGAAGCGCCGCGAGTTTTAGAAATCGTTTTTTTCGGGGGATGCGATGAGCACATACAGAGATCTCGATGTGTGGAAAGAGTCACGCGCTTTATATAAGCAGATTTATCGAATGGTTGAAGCACTGCCGAAAAATGAAGAGTACGGTATATCTTCTCAAATGCGGCGGGCAGTGATCTCGATCTCTTCCAATATCGCGGAGGGTTCCGGAAGAGGAACGCTAAAAGACTACGTTCACTTTCTGTACAATGCTCGCGGCTCTGCTTATGAATTGGAATCGCAAATTATAGCATGTGCGGATGTGCATCTCACAGATAAAACCGTGTTAAAAGAATGTTATGGGCAAGTGCAAACGGTGATTCGCTTACTCAATGGCTTGATTGCGTCCTTGCTCAAGCGCTCAAATATGCTGCGGGAAGAGGATGCGGCATATGGGAACGAAGAAGAAACGTCAGTTTCTTCTTCGTTCCCTGAACCCTGAACCCTGAACCCTTTTGAACCGAGGTGACACTCCATGCTTGCATTTTCTATCGCGATCACGATCTCCTTATTTGTTTTTATCATGATGACGCTCATCGTACTTCGGCAGTCGGACTCGCAGCGTGAGATGCAGCGGCGTCTGGATCAGTTTATGGATCTTTCTGACGCAGAAGAGATGGTGGATCCGGATGATCTTCGGAAGATCCCCTTCCTGCAGCGTACGGTCGGCCGTGTGCTGGGCGATCTGATGGATACGCTCTCCTACTTCGCTCCGGCGGCGATCCCGAAGCTCATGGAGCGGCGCATCATGCTCGCCGGCAAGCAGGGCGTGTGGAAGGTCGCTCATTTCGCCGGCCTTTGGTCTCTGTGCCTTGCGCTCGGTCTCGCGCTCGGCTTTTGGTATGCGGGGCGGGGCGTCTATACAGCGCCGCAGTTCTTCCTCATCGTTCTTGGCTGGGGATTCATGGGGGCGCTGCTCCCCTTCGGTGTCCTGAATCATATCATCAAGAAACGCCAGTCTCTCATCACGCAGCAGTTGCCGGATGTGCTGGACCTTCTGGCGATCTCTGTGCAGGCAGGGCTCTCCTTCGATGCGGCGCTTCGCAAGGTCGTCGAGCGCATGAAGGGGCCCTTGATCGATGAGCTTTCCCGTATGCTCCGTGATGTACGCATGGGGATGACCCGCCGCCGCTCGATGCAGTTCATGGCGAAGCGCTGTGATGTGCAGGATGTGTACCTCTTCGTCATGTCTGTCACGCAGTCGGAGCGTCTCGGTGCTTCCATGTCGGATACGCTGACGATCCAGGCTGACAATATGAGAAATGTCCGCCGCCAGCGGGCGCGGACGAAGGCGATGAAGGCGCCGGTCAAGATGGTATTCCCGCTCGTATTCTGCATTTTCCCTGCGATCTTCGTGGTGGCGCTCCTGCCATCGCTCCTCTCTCTCATGGAAACCATGGGGAAAAAATAACTGGCAGCGTGAGCTGGCAGTTATTTTTTTCGCAGGGGATGCATAAGCCGTGGCGCAGCGATGCCGACGGGAGCAGGGAGGTGCCGGCTTCGTCGCAGAGCCGGATGCGAGTCACGATTTTCCCAAAGGAGCTTTTATGATCGAAACATGGATACTCACGAATGGCGAGCGCGCCATCTCTGTCGAAGTCGAGACAGCTCGCTCGTGGTGGGCGCGGTTCAAAGGCCTCATGCTCCGTGCGCCCCTTGATGAAGGACGTGGACTGTACCTCGAGAAGACGAACAGCATCCACATGTGCTTCATGCGTTTTGCGATCGATGCGGTGTATTTCGATGGAGAAGGCCGCGTGGTGAAGGTCGTCCCTCATCTTGCGCCGTGGCTTGGTCTCTCCGCCTGCCTCCGTGCGAAAGGGTGTCTGGAGATGAAGGCGGGCGAAGCAAATCGACTGGGCATCCAAGTGGGAATGGTGCGGGCTTGGAAGTGAGACGTGTGGGAAGGGCGCACGCCCTGCGCTCTCTCTCCCCTTGCTGATTTCCCCTTTGCCCCTTATAATAGAAAGAACAACTCAGCAAAGGAGACATATCATGGAAGGATCCACCAGCAGTATCATCTTTATCGCTCTCATCACGACGCTCCTCGTCGTATTCAATTACCGCACCATGCGCTTCAAGAAAAATGTGGCGGACATCGTGCAGCAGATCCTTGCACATAACAAGCGGGACAGGATGCTTCGGAATCAGGAGTTCGTCCACTACTTCCTTTCGAGCGGAAATATCTGGCTCGCGCACATGGATGCAGATTTCAGAAAGACTGTCATGGTGCAGACCGGTGTCTCGGTGCTCTCTATCGTGGGCGGGCTTGCGCTCATCGCGGCCTGCGTCTTCTGCGAAGTGTATCCGCTTGCACTCTACCCTGTAGCGATGCTCGTCTTTGCATGGAAGGTGGGATTCTCCTTCGAGACCATTTCCAAGGATGAGAAGGTGAATGCGCGCCGTGCGATGGAAAACTATAAGAAACAGTATCCGAATGATCCCACGGTGAAGCAGAATAAGTGCACGGACAAGTCTCCGGCCTGGTACATGACGGCGAAGAAGCTGGCAAAGACCGGCAGCCTCGGCCGCGGCAAGGCGGATGCGAAGGCGGAAGCGAAGACGGTCGTCAAAAAAGGAAAGAAATAAAAACGGGAGCTGTGCAGCGCACAGCTCTTTGTTGTAAATGCAGGGCGCAGGGTCAGCCCATGGGGCGTGCTGTCCCTTCATTGGGGATGGAAGCCTCGCTTGAATGAGAAATGAGAAATGAGAAATGGTGGTGGCGGCTTCGCCGCGAGTATATATGAAGCGATGCCCGAAGGTCTGCGGAGATAGGTTTCCCTCGTATCGTCAGCCTTCCCCTCGAGGGGAAGGTGCCCCATAGGGGCGGATAGGGCACAGGCGGCAGGAAAGACAGATGCGGAAAGCGGAACAGCGCGGCACATGTGGAAAAAGCGTAAGTCCCTCGCCGCGAATGACAAAGATTTCTCGCTCTGCTCGAAATGACAGTGCGAGAGAGCCACCAGTCACCAGTCCCCAGCTACCAGCCACTCGCGGATCCTAATCCCTAGTCCCTAGTCCCCCATTTATACGAAAGAAGTGCATACGATGTCCTTTGAAAAAGTAAAAGAATATTTTGAGACCCTCGGCATGGGGGATCGCTGTATGGATCTTGAGGAGTCATCGGCGACGGTGGCGCTGGCGGCGCAGGCTCTCGGGACGGAGGAGGCGCGCATCGCGAAAACGATGTCCTTCCTCTTGGATGACAAGCCGCTCATCGTCGTCGTGGCGGGAGATGCCAGGGTGGATAATCACAAATTCAAGATGAGCTTTCACAAGAAGGCGAAGATGATCCCCGGCGCCGATTGTGAGAAGTACATCGGCCACCGCCCCGGCGGTGTGTGTCCCTTCTGCCTGCCGGAGGGCGTGCCTGTCTATCTGGACGTGTCCCTGAAACGCTTCGATATCGTTTATCCGGCGGCAGGCACGGACCATAGTGCGGTGAAGCTCAGCCTTCCGGAGCTGGAAAGGGCATCCGCTTCGCAGGGCTGGGTGGATGTATGCAAGAATTGGGAGAGTGAAGAGGGTTAGCCCAAGGGGCGAGCCGCCCCAAGGGCTAACCCTGAACCCTGAACCCTAGTCACTCATATTTTTACGGAGTATCCCTATGATCGTTTCACAGTTCGGCGTCGAAAGCTGGATGGACCAGTACGAAGAAGGCGCCAAGTACAATATCACGGACACCTGTGCGAAGCCTCTCTCGCTCGCAGAGCTTTTTTCGCTGGCGGGCGAGGATCGTACAGATTTTATGGATCGCTTTTTTGAAAGAGAGCAGACATACGGCACCATCTTCGGCTCGGAGAAGGTCAAGAAGGAGATCAGCCGTCTCTATACGAGTATCCGCCCGGAGGAGATCCTGACGGAGCATGGTGCGACGGGCGGGAACCAGCACATCTTCTTCTCCCTCATCCGACCGGGGGACCGTGTGATCGCATTCTCTCCGAGCTATCAGCAGTTTTACTCGGCACCGGAAGCGCTCGGGGCGGAGGTGACGGTGCTGCGCCTTCGAAGAGAGAACGGCTATCTGCCGGACCTTGATGAGCTTTCGCTGGCAGCGGCGCGCGGCGTGCGCATGATCTGCCTCAACAATCCGAACAATCCGACGGGCACTCTGATCCCATCGGACATGATGAAGGACATCGTCACCATCGCGCGGCAGAGTGGCGCATACCTTTTCTGCGATGAGGTGTACAGCGGCGTTTCCATCGACGGAGCTCTCTCTCCCTCCGTTTGCGATCTCTATGAGAAGGGGATCGCGACCGGATCGATGTCGAAGGCCTTTTCGCTGGCCGGGCTTCGGCTCGGCTGGCTTGCGACCCATGACCGGCAGGCGCTCGCCCAGTTTCGCCGCGTGCGGGACTATGACCTTGTGAGCTGCGGACTCTTCGATGAGGAGATCGCGGCGCTCGCCTTGGCGCACAAAGAAAAGATCCTCGCGAGAAACCGCGCCATTCTGGCAGCCAATCTTCCTATTCTGGATGCCTGGGTGAAGGGGGAGCCGCATGTCTCTTACGTGAGACCGACTGCCGGTACCATGGCACTTGTGCATTACGATCTTCCCATCGGCTCGCGCGATTTCTGCCGCCGCATGTATGAGGAGACAGGCGCCTTCTGCGTCCCCGGCGACTGCTTCGATGAACCATTCTCTTTCCGTGTCGGCTACGGCCATGAGGCGGACGTACTGAGAAAAGGGCTGGATGCGGTGAGTGAATTTATAAGGCGCGTGACTGGGGACTAGTAGCTAGTAGCTAGTATCTAGTAGCTAGTGACTAGTGACTAGGAGACTAGTGACTAGGAGACTAGGAGACAGGGAGACATCAGACTTCCGCTTCGTCATTTCGAGCGAAGCGAGAAATCTTTTTTGCTTGCGGTCAGGGACTCACGCTTTCCCCACATGTGCCGCGCTGTTCCGCTTTCCTCATCTGTCTTTCATGTCGCCAGTGCCCTATCCGCCCCTTCGGGGCACCTTCCCCTCGAGGGGAAGGCTATTAAGTTCGGCGTTTCCTTAACATACGACGTTTTTCCCCGCTCCTTGCCTAAACAGCGCAAAGCAAGTACAATAGAAGAAAGTTCCCCAAGGAGGCAAAGCTATGATTACACCAATGGACATTCATAATAAAACTTTCTCCAAAGGCCTGCGCGGCTACAGCGAGGAAGAAGTCAATGATTTCCTGCGCCAGATCGTCACTGACTACGAGCAGATCTATCGTGAGCATCGCGAGATGGAAGAAGAAATGGACCAGATGAAAGTGAAGCTCTCCAACTATGAGAGGATCTCGGATACCATGACAGCGACGCTCCAGCTTGCCAAGGATACCGCTGAGAACGTCAAGAAGAACGCGAAGAGAAATGCGGAGATCCTGATTTCCAATGCCAAGATGGAAGGAGACAGACAGGTGAAGGACGCGGAGGACTATCGCCGCCGCCTGGCTGAGACCATGATCCATACGGAAGGAAATATGAAGAACTACGTGAGCAAGATCCGAAAGGATTTGGAGCTTGCGCTGGCATCCATCGATGCGCTGGAAAATCTGAAGGCTCCCATCGTCCCCGGCTATGCTTATCCGGCTGTCGAGCCGGAGGAGGAAGCACCGGCAGATGCACCGGCAGAGGAAATTCCAACGGAAGAAGTACCGGATAAAGCCGCTCCTGCGGAAGAAACGCCCGTAGAAGAACCGGCGGAAGAAACCGCAGCTCCGGCGGAAGAGCCGGCACCAGACGCTGAAGGGACGCCGATCGAAGAACCGGCTCTAGCAGCAGAGGAAGCCGCTTTGGCAGAGGAAAAGCCGGAAGAAGAGAAAGAGGCGAAGTGACGGGGATGGCGTGACCGGTGATTTTCACCGTGGCGACGACCTTCCTCTTTACAAATCTCCTTTTCGCGCTGTACTATACGCATATTCATTGGAACGAGAAAGAAGCCATTGGCACCTCCGTGCCGATGGCTTTTTGCGTTTGATGCGACAGAGAAGCCGCTGTGATATCTTCATGGCGGCTTTTTGTGATGGAAAAGAAAGCGGCGGGGCCGCACGCTGGAGCCGAAGGCAGGTGATATCGACTTTTACAAATTGCAATAAAAAAGGCGATGTGAAATAACGATCATCTCATTTTCGCGTTCCATCTGCCGCGGGGGACTTGCAGCTCTCATAGGAGTGACCGGGAAACCTTATCCCAGCTGTCTTTCATGCCATAGTCACCCTATCCGCCCCTTTCGGGCACCTTCCCCTAGAGGGGAAGGCTGCGATACGAGAATACCATCTTCTAAAAAAGGCGGCGAAGCCGCCACCTGAACCCTGAACCAAATGAAAGCAAAGTAAAAAGGGGCTGTGAAGAAATGAGGATTCATTCCTTCACAGCCCCTTTTGTCATCCTGCCAGATGATCTCTGAGAGAAGTCTGATGCCTAGGCGGTTACTTTTTCTCTCCGAAGATCCGAAGCATGTAGATGAAGAGATTGATGAAGTCGAGGTAGAGGGTGAGCGCGCAGAGGATGGCGAGCTTCACACCTTCATCGGTGGTATTCGTGTTGTTGGCGAAAGCGATCTCGCGGATGCGCTTCGTATCATAAGCGGTGAGGCCGACGAAGATCAGGATGCCTGCGTAGGCGAGGATCATTTCCAGGAAAGAATTATCAAGGAAAAGATTCACCACGGTAGCGATGATGAGTCCGAAAAGCCCCATGAGGCACAGATTGCCCATCTTCGAAAGGTCAGTCTTCGTGAGGTAGCCATAGGCAGACATGACAGCGAAGGTGCCTGCGGTGATGAAGAAGACGCTCGCGATAGAGGTCATGGTGTAAACAAGGAAAATGGAGGCCATCATCGCACCGTTCAGGACGGCATAGATGATGTACATGGCCGCCGCTTTTTTGAGAGACATGCGGGCAACCGCAGAAGAAAGGTGCCATACGAGGGCGACCGTCGCGATGAGGAGCGCCCACATCGTGAATTTGCCGGCGAAGACCAGAGAGAGCAGCATCGGGCTGCCTGCTACGGTGTAAGCGGTGAAGCCGGTGATGGCAAGGGCAATAGCGACCCAGAGATAGATGTCTTTCATGAGGCCGGGCATATTGATGGAGAGGGATTTCTCCCGCTCCCAGGCCATGTCGTTGTTGAACGAGTTCATAGGAAATCTCCTTTCAAAAAATAGGATCATCGGGAATCCGATGGCATATTCACTCCTGTGACTATTATAGCATATGTCAATAGGGAGATATAGAAGAAATTGAATGATCGATGGCCGGGGAGGCGGCTTTCCATGGCCTCATCCCCTGATCCGGAAAGCAAGACCGCCCTGTTTGCCATCCTCTTCGTGAGAGGAAGGGGCGTCTGCACTTTGGGAAGAGAGATCCTCTGAAATATTCCTGATAGATTTTTTCTATAGCGACTTATGAAAAACAGGAATATCTCCGATACTATGTAGGTATCTATGGAATCTGCCATGACAGGCGGCGGGCTATCCGAAAGGCGGTCATTGGTTTATAATATAGATACAAACTTTTGAAATTTGTTTATAAAATATGTAGAGAGGGTTGGCGTGGAGAGAAAGAAACGACTTGCCTTTCTTCTGGCGGCTCTCCTGCTGCCGGAAGCCGTTTTCGCAGCTGCAGGGGGAAACGATCTTGCGATGGGGAATGCCGTAGAGTATCGGTATTCGTCTCATATCACAGGCGACCGATGGATGCATGATGAGACGACGCTCTATTTCAATGATGGCTTCGGCCGGCTGATCGAGTTCCATTTGACGGTGGAACACCAGATGACGGAGCTTTCCATTCGTCAGAATGGCTGCGTGGTTTGGCGGGGGCATCTTCCCGGTGCCGACCGCTTTTCCGTGGTACGTGAAGAGTCGATGGGGGAGGTCTATTTTCTGATCTCATCCGGAGAGAGGGAGTACCGCGCGGGCATTGACAGGGACGATCGATGGAGCGTCTCCGAGTGCAGGAAAACGGTCACACAGGACAAGAGCCCTCTTCCGGTGTGATCATTCCGGATTAGCATATTATATATAATTTCTAATGTGACTGAGGGTTGAAAATAGTGTATAATATATAAAAATATGGTTCGTGAAATTCAGGTATTCGTTTATCTGTTTTAGACAGCGGCAAGGTGAGGGGTATGAAGAGACAGATCCATTTAAAACCGGAAGATTTAAATAAGAGCGACAAGCTGGGGCTGACCTACAATCTGGGTCAGGCGCATAAGAGAATGCTCCTCAAGCAGTCCGGTATCATGCAGAAGTTTGGCTTGACTGCGCGCCAGTCTCTGATCATAGCCTATCTTTCTACCCACAAGAAGGATCTGGTCACACAGAAGACTCTGGAAGAACATCTGCACCTGACGAATCCCACCATCACAGTCATGGTGAAGTCCATGATCGACAAGGGCCTTGTGCGTAAGGAGCGTGTGCCGGAAGATGCGAGGAAGTACCGTCTCTTCCTGACAGAAAAGGCCAAGCAGGTCGAGCAGGCGAGCCGTCAGGCGGCCAAGGATCTGGACAAGACATTCTACGAAGGCGTATCGGAAAACGATATGCGCATCTTCAAAGGGGTCTTAGGGCAGATCATGAGAAATCTGGATATGATCTAAGCGTAAAGATGCTTCGAAAGGAGCATCTTTTTTAGTATAATACATGTTGTTGGTTATTTGGGTATGTTCGTAAATGGTTTGAGGGTTAGCCCGTGGGATGGGCTGCCTTTTGATTACGTGTGAAAGCCTCGCTTGAATTAGAAATTAGAAATGAGAAATGCGAAATGGTGGTGCGGCGCATAAAAATATGGAAGCGCCGCGGAATTTTGATAGTGCTTCGCGTCGTCGTCATCCCGAGCGTAGCCGAGGGATCTTTCTTGCACTGCGGTCAGTATCGCATAGGCACTGGCAGGGAACCGACGCCTTGCTGCTATGTATTCCTACTTTCACACATGAATCGTTTATCAGTCTACAAGAAAGATTTCTCGACTTCGCTCGAAATGACGATACGTGTTTCCTGCATCCTAAAATGCAGTGCTCTATGAATGGTGTACCCCTTCAAACACTTCTCACTTCTCACTAAGTCCCCAAAATTGATAAATCGCAATACCAGTCCCTAGTCGCTAGTCACTTTTCATTCATTAAAGGAGTTTCTTATGCGTAAACCCATCATCGCCGTTACAGCAGATACGCTTCTGGCGGATATGAAGCCGATCAATCAGAGAATGGCGGACTACGCGCCGCGTCCGCTTTTGAATGCGCTGGGGCGCGCCGGCCTGCTCCCCATCATTCTGGCCTATGACGACTACGCCGACCCAGAGGAATATGTGGATAGCTTTGATGCACTCGTCCTATCCGGCGGGCCCAATCCCGCCCCCCCGTTTCTACGGAGAAGAGCCGCTCTGGTGCATCGGGCCGACCTACGAGAAGAGAGATATTTTCGAGATCGGGCTCATCAAGGCCTGCCTCAAAGCGGACAAGCCGATCCTCGGCATCTGCCGCGGCCATCAGATCCTGAATGTCGCCTTGGGCGGCAAGCTCTGGCAGGACATGCAGGCGCAGAATCCCAAGGCCACCATACAGCATATGCAGAAAGCGCCGGGAAACATCGCGACCCATTATATAGAGATCGATCCGGAAAGCCGCCTGCATGATGTCTTGGGAGATGGGCTCTACGTGAATTCGCGCCATTGCGAAGCCATCAAGAAGCTCGCTGACGGTCTCCGCGTCACGGCAAGAAGCAGAGACGGCATCGTCGAAGCGACCGAAAGCGTGAAGAATGACCTCATCACCACCGTCCAGTGGCATCCGGAAAATATGGAGGAAAAGGTGATGGATCCGCTCTTCAAAGCCTTTGCCGAACGTGTCAAGCGGTGGATGGTATGAGCACGAGACATGATGGTGAGGCACCTCATGCGGAAGCGTCGCATAGCTTGAAGTAGAGTCTCCGCGTATAAGGGCAGCTTAAAATTCATATTTAAGCATGCTTGCAAAACTAAATTCGTGTGGTATAATAATGAGGAAGACGGAAGAGAATGTACGGATTCCGTTCCGCCTTCACAATATAAGCCGCTTTCCCCGAGCGGCTTCTCCACTCCTTTATCTCCTTTTATTTTTACACTCTCACGGAAAAGGGCGGCCCGAAGGCCGCCCTTTTCTTGTGCGCAGGATAACGAATGCGATAAAATGGCATCAGACGTACTTTGGCGATCCGAAGCTTCCTGTCAATCAGGAAGGAGCTGAGTGTCATGAGTACTTTTGAAACATTGTACCTGATGATTGCTTTTGCAACTCTCATTGTAATGATGTTGAAATAATGTTTTCCTGACATGAAAAAAGCCGCCTGATTCACAAGCGGGTTTCAGTGTCAGCGGACGGCCTTTCTCACCTTTATTTTCCTAGGAGGCGCCGGGCGCTTGCACACGCTGAGGTACGCCTACCATTTGTTTATATTATAGCATAGCCATGCAAGTCATGGCTATGCTTTTTTGTATGGACGATGGGCGGCCACGCACTCCATTCTAGCCCTCCCTTGTGCTTTGTGGTAGAATAGGTTTGAAATGTTGTCTATTAGGAGGTGTTACGTTGTTCGCCTATGCGTTCACGTTTCTTGTGGCACTGGCTGTGACCTTTGTGCTGACGCCGGTAGTGAAGAACTTCGCCATCCGCATCGGCGCCGTCGACAAGCCGGATGCGCGCAAGGTACATCATGGACTGATACCGCGTCTGGGGGGGCTGGCCATTTACGCCGGCTTCATGGTCTCCGTGATCGCGACCATCGGCTTTACCTATGAGATGGTCGGCATTATGGTGGGAGCGACATTTTTGATCGCGGTCGGCATCGCTGACGATGTGTACTCCCTGCCGCCGAAGGTAAAGCTCTTGGGGCAGATCATCGCTGCGGCCATCCCCGTCGTCATTTTCAATATCAATATCGAATGGATCGACGTGCCGCGCCTCGGCATTATTTATTTGCCGGAGATCATATCGCTGCCGCTCACCATTTTCTGGATCATCGGCTTCGTGAATACGGTGAACCTGATCGACGGCCTGGACGGTCTGGCAGCTGGCATTGCGACGATCGCATCCATCGCCATCGCCCTCCTTGCCTTTCAGATGGGGCAGTGGGTGGCTGCCGCGGCCATGATCGCCATGACAGGGGCCTGCCTTGCCTTTCTGCAGTATAACTTCAACCCGGCGAAGATCTTCATGGGAGATACCGGCTCCATGTTCCTTGGCTATATTATCTCGGCCGTGTCCGTCATGGGCTCGATGAAGACCGTAGCGACAGCCGTCCTCATCGTGCCGCTTCTCGCGCTCACCGTGCCGATCACCGATACCCTCCTTGCGATCGTCCGTAGAAAGTCGAGTGGTGTGCCGATCTTCTCACCGGATAAAAACCACCTGCACCACCGTTTGCTGGCCAAGGGGCTGAATCAAAAGCAGGTCGTGCTCGTCATGTACGCGCTGACGGCCTTCTTCTCCTGCACTGCGCTCATCGTCATTCACCTGTCCCTTTGGATCGGCATCGCGATCGTAGCCATCGCCCTCGTACTCTTCGTCCTTTGGGCAAGAAAACTCGGCGTCATGCAGGAGATCGTCCCATCGCCCTACCAGATGGAACAGAAGAAAAAGAAAGATAGTGACTGGTGACTGGTGACTAGGGGTTAGGGATTAGGGATTAGGTTCTTTCCGTGTCAGCCATCTATCCCCTTCCTTTGGAAGGGGAATGCCCGAAGGGCATGTGCAAGCGAACTGAATTTTTAGGAGCAAAGCAACGCTAAAATTCAGTGAGACGCCATTTCGAGCAAGGCGAGATAGGGGTTGGCCGAGCGAGAAAGGTCGAGCCAACCTCCGGCGCTGCGCGCCACCTCCTTCCAGAGGAAGGAGGGAGAAAACGGCTTTCGGGCATCGCTCCCCCTTTATAATTGCGGCGAAGCCGCTACCACCATTCCTCATTCCTAATTTTTCTGAACCATGAACCTCGAACCCAATTTCCACCCAACAACCATACAAATCTCACCCATTTAAGAGAGGAATGCAAGAATCATGATCAAAGTAATGACGATTTTCGGGACACGGCCGGAAGCCATCAAGATGGCGCCCGTCGTGAAAGAGCTTTTGAAGCGTCCAGAGATTGAGACGAAGGTCTGCCTCACCGCGCAGCACCGCGAGATGCTCGATCAGGTGGTCGATCTCTTCCATCTGCCGGTGGACTACGACCTAGACATCATGAAGAGCGGGCAGTCCCTCTACGACATCACCGCCCGCGTGCTCCGCGGGCTGGAAGATGTGCTGAAGAAGGAGAAGCCCGACTACGTGCTCGTTCACGGAGATACCACGACCACCTTCACCGCAGCACTGGCCGCTTTTTATCAGCAGATCAAGATCGGTCATGTCGAAGCAGGCCTGCGTACCGGAAACCTGCTTTCGCCCTTCCCCGAAGAAGCCAACCGTCAGCTGACCGGCGTCCTCTCGAATGTGAATTTTGCCCCGACGGAAACGGCCAGAGGAAATCTCCTGCGCGAGAGCAAGGACGATAAGAACATCTACGTCGTCGGCAATACCGTGATCGATGCTCTTCTTGCGACCGTCAAGAAGGACTATCATTTCGAGGATGCGGAGATCGAAGCCATCGAAGAGCACAAGCGTGTGATCCTCGTGACGACACACCGCCGTGAAAATCTTGGCGCTCCGATGCACCACGTCTACCGTGCGCTCCGCCGTCTGGTGGAAGCCGTGCCGGATACCGAAGTGGTCTTCCCTGTGCATAGAAATCCGCTCGTGCGTGAAGCCGTTTCCGAAGAGCTCGAAGGCGTGGCAGGCATTCATCTTGTCGAACCGATGGAATATGAACCATTCACAAACCTGATGGCCAGAAGCGCCATCGTCCTCACCGACTCGGGCGGCATTCAGGAAGAAGCTCCGAGCCTTGGCAAGCCCGTCCTCGTCCTTCGCGATACCACTGAGCGCCCGGAGGCGGTCGAAGCAGGTACCGTGAAGCTCGTCGGCACCGATGAAGAAAAGATTTTCCGTACAGCCTATGAACTTCTCACGGATGAGAAGGCGTACAAAGCCATGGCAGAAGCCGTGAATCCATATGGAGACGGCCATTCGGCAGAGCGTATTGCAGATGCCCTTCTCTACATCGAAGGATTAAGTGATAAAAAACCGACTAAATTTATAGCCAAGTAAAAAATCCTATGCTATAATGTACATGTACATTTGCATGTTTTACTTTTAACATGCTTTTTTTAGAAACCATAGCGAGAAACCAGATGGATAAGAAGGGGAAAATGCCGAAGGACGATGACTGGCATCCGCTGAGAAGTGCTGCCGTCGCATCAGGGGCAGGCTTGACCATGCTGGCCTCCATCGCTGTGGGCGTATGGGCGGGTCTCAAGGCCGATGAATGGCTGGGCACCGATCCATGGGGACTCATTCTGCTTTCCGTCATAGGAGCGGTGAGCGGTTTGTGGTCTGCAATTACACAGATATTAGGTAAGAAATGATATGAACTTCGACTTGACTTTTCCTCACTATGCCAAGCGCATGAATCAGTACATTCTGGTCATCGCTGTCATCGGCGCAGGCATACTCTTTGCCTGGCAGGGCTGGGCATATGCATTTGCCTGGGGGTTAGGCTGCCTGTTTCATATCTTTTTTTTCAGCCTCATGATGGTTAAGTTTAACCAGTGGCAGAGAGACAAGCGAGAAGTGGACTTCATCGGACACCGCCTTGTGGTATTCACGATGCTCCGCTTTATTTTGGAGATCGCAAGCTGCGCAGCGGTGATCTTCACGCCGCTCAATATATTGGCCTACTTAGGTGGCTTACTTACACTGCCTGCTGCAACTCTTGGGGAGCGGCTGGTCGGTTTAATTAAGGAGTAGTTTTCTTGATATCCTTGTAAGAGAAAGGGGGTGAGATTATGCATCTTCATACGGGTACACATGTTGTAGAGCAGCTCTTTGGCATGTCTGTGAATATGGATACGCTTTATACCACATGGCTTACTGCCATCATCGTCTTCATCGCCGTATTTGCAGCAACCAGAGGCAGATCCCTGATCCCGGGAGGCTGGCAGAATGTGATCGAAATGGTCATCGAAGGTCTTTGCTCTCAGTTTGAAAGCAATGTCGGGTCGAATTATCGCAAGGTGGCGACCGTTCTTCTGACGCTGTTCCTCTTCATCTTCACTGCGAATCAGATCGGTCTTCTGCCGACAGAACACCTGACTGCGTCTCCGACCAATGACGTGAATACTACATTGGGCCTATCCATCGCATGTTCTTTGATCACACACTTCTATTTCATTAAGTGTAAAGGCGTAGGGCACTGGCTTGGGCATTTCTTCAAACCATTCCCGATCTTCGCCATCATGAATCTGATCGAAGAAATTGCGAAGCCGATTACGCTGGCTATGCGTCTATTCGGCAACATTCTCGCGGGTGAAATTCTGCTGGAAGTTTTGTACTTCCTCTGCCCATGGCTTGTACCTATGATCTGGATCGCCGTATCTTTGTTTATCGGTCTGGTTCAGGCATACATTTTCACCACCCTGACTTCCGTATACCTGAAAGAAAGCGTTGACTGAGTCACAGCCGGTGAAGCGGCTACGCCGCATAATAAACGGAACGGCACCGCCCGTAAAAACGGTAAATACAATAGCCTGCCTTCCCTGATCACGGGGCAGTGCTAAAATTTTTTGCAATTCTCTAGGAGGAATTATCATTATGGATCAGACAATCGTAGCACAGTATTCCCTGATTGCAGCAGCAATCATTGCAGCCTGCGCAGCTCTTGCAGCAGCATTCTCCGACTCCAAAGCCGCAGCTAAAGCTCTCGAAGGTATGACCCGTCAGCCGGAAATGGCAGGCAAACTCTTCACCAACATGCTCGTAGCTATCGGCCTTATCGAATCTATTCCGATCATCGCTATCGTTATCGCTCTCGTACTCGTATTCGCTAACCCATTCCTGAAATAATTATTCCTAATTACAATAATTACGGAATATTAGGCTAAGGAGGGAACGAATTGGTAGACCTGAATGGTACCTTGTTGATGCAGATCGTCAACTTTGTCATTCTCTGTGCTATTCTTGGCCATTTCTGCTACAAGCCGGTACTTAAAGTACTCGACGACCGCAAAGCTCGTATTAAAAACGACCTGGACAGTGCTGCCCAGTCCAAAGCTGCTGCTGAAGAACTGAAAGTCAGCTACGAAGCCCAGCTGAAAGACGCACAGGCAAAAGCCCAGGAAATTGTGGACAAAGCAGTCAAGGAAGCCAAGGTGCAGGCGCAGGCACAGATTGATGAAGCCCATGCATCTATCGCCAAAGCAAAGGAACAGGCCAGCCAGCAGATCGAAAGAGAACGCAAGGATGCTCTGGAAGATCTGAAGGCTCAGGTGGCAGTCCTTTCCTGCGATATTGCAGCAAAGATCATCAGCAAGAACATGACGCCGGACGCCAACGACCGGCTCATCGCAGAAAGCATCGCAAAGCTGGATGCTAAAAAAGCAGGTAAATAATCATGGATAAGAACGTAATCCTTGCAAAGAAATACGGTCGCGCCATCTATGAAATCGCTGCTGAACAGAACAGCTTGGAAAAAACAGAAGAAGAACTTCACCTGATCGCAGACGCCATCAAGGAACATGCAGATCTGAAGGAGCTTCTTTTCCATCCTCTGCTTGCAAAGGATGTCAAGAAAGATACGATTAAGAAATTATTTGCAGATAAGGTTCAGCCTGTCGTTCTGCAGTTCTGCTATGTCGTAATCGACAGAGACCGCATTACCGACTTCCCCGCTATGGTAGACGTATATACGACTCTTGCGCATCATGGCATGGGCATCGAAGAAGCTGTGGTGACCTCCGCACTCCCGATGACCAAGTCTCAGGTGGAAGCATTGAAAGCGAAACTCTCCGAAATTACAGGGAAGAAGATTCTCATGAAGCAGAAAGTGGACACGGCGCTGATTGGCGGTTTCACCGTTCAAGTGGGCGACCGCCTGATCGATGGGTCCGTAGCCAGACAGCTGCAGACACTGAAAGCTATTATGATGCAAAGAGATTGAGGTGACTTCTAGGAAATGAAAATCAGTTCAGATGAAATTACATCTGTCATTAAAAAACAGATTGAAAACTACAAAGTAGACCTCAATGTCGATGAAGTTGGTACGGTTCTTGAAGTCGGCGACGGTATCGCTCATATCTATGGGCTCGAAAACTGCATGGCCGGCGAACTGCTTGAACTGCCTAACGGCGTATATGGCATGGCTCTTAACCTGGAAGAAAGCAACGTAGGTGCCGTTCTTCTGGGTCGCGCCGAAACCATTAAGGAAGGCGACACAGTCAAGAGAACAGGCCGTCTGATGCAGGTCCCGGTAGGGGATGCTGTTATCGGCCGCGTTGTCAATGCACTGGGCCAGCCGATCGATGGCAAAGGCGAAATCAAGACCGCCGAATTCCGCGACATTGAAATTAAAGCACCGGGCATTGCTGACAGACAGCCAGTCAATGTACCGCTGCAGACTGGTCTGAAATGTATCGACTCCATGGTTCCGATCGGCCGTGGTCAGCGTGAACTTATCATCGGTGACCGTGGTACCGGTAAAACCGCTATCGGTATCGATACCATTCTGAACCAGAAGGGTCAGAACGTTATTTGTATTTACGTATCCATCGGCCAGAAAAACTCCAACGTCGTTCGTGTATACGAAAGACTGAAGCAGGCTGGCGCTATGGACTACTCCATCATCGTCCACGCAGGCGCATCCGAAGGCTCCCCGATGCAGTACTTGGCACCATACTCCGGTGTCTCCATCGCGGAATACTTCATGCATCAGGGCAAAGACGTCCTCATCATTTATGATGACCTCTCCAAGCACGCTGTCGCATACCGTGCTATGTCCCTGCTGCTCCGTCGTCCACCAGGACGTGAAGCTTACCCAGGCGACGTATTCTACCTGCACTCCAGACTGCTGGAACGTGCTGCCCGTCTTTCCAAAGAACTCGGCGGCGGCTCTATCACCGCTCTTCCGATCATCGAAACTCTGGCAGGCGACGTAGGTGCATACATCCCGACCAACGTTATTTCCATCACCGACGGTCAGATCTACCTCGAAACCGCACTCTTCTACTCCGGTATCCGTCCGGCTATCAATGTCGGCCTCTCCGTATCCCGTGTAGGCGGCTCCGCACAGATCAAAGCGATGAAACAGGTCGCAGGTACCCTGCGTCTGGACCTCGCTCAGTATCGCGAACTGGCAGCATTTGCTCAGTTCGGCTCCGACCTCGACGCTGCTACCAAGGCACAGATCGACCGCGGCCAGAGAACCACAGAGATCCTGAAACAGCCACAGTACTCCCCATACCCGGTCGAAGATCAGGTACAGGCGATCTACGTAGCCGTCAACGGATACCTGGATGATGTAGAAGTCAATGAAGTCGTTGATTTCGAACATCAGATTCTCGCATTCCTCCACAGCAGCCATCCGGAAATCGGCGAAGACATCATCAAGAATAAGAAACTGACTGATGAAAACGAAGAAAGACTCAAAGCTGCTATTGTTGAATTCAAAGAACGCTACAACGCAAAAAAGTCTGAAACGGTAGAGGGGTGATCTGATTGGAAAGTACGCGTGATATAAAAGGGCGCATTAAATCTGTCACCAACATCCAGCAGATCACAAAAGCAATGAAGATGGTCGCCGCAGCCCGTCTGCGTAAAGCAGAAGAAAAAGCAAACGGCTCCCGTCCCTATGCTGAAAAAATCGGAGAGCTTCTGCGCCGTGCTTCTTCGGTAACACCCGGTTTCACCAGCCCGCTCTTTAGAACAGGCGAAGTGAAGAAGGTCGGCTATCTTGTCATCAGTGCAGATAAAGGCCTCGCCGGTGCTTATAACTCCAATGTTATGAAGCAGACCTTAAGTGAAATCTCCGGTAAGGATCGGTCAGAGTATGCACTCTACGTGTGCGGCAAGCAGGGAAGAAACTACCTGAAATTCCGCGGCTATGATCTGGATTCCTATCATTTCGGCTTTTCTGACAAACCGTCGGCACAGGACTCCATCGCTCTTGCAAAAGAAATGGTGGACTACTTCACCAAAGAAGAAGTCGACGAAGTCTACATTATTTACACAAAATTCATCACTGCTCTCCGCCAGCAGGTGAAGGTACAGAAATTACTTCCTGTCGAATCGCCGAAGGCAGAAGCAGGCGAAGCAGATAAAGAACCATCCGTGGATGATGAATACATCTTTCTGCCGGATGCAGGCACAGTCCTTTCCAAGCTGCTTCCTGAATATGTACAGGTGCAGGTTTACAACGCCATGCTCCAGTCCGCTGCCTCCGAACTTGGCAGCCGAATGGCAGCTATGTCCGCTGCAACCGACAACGCGACCGAAAGAATCGCCGACCTCAACCTTACGTACAACAAAGCACGTCAGGCACAGGTCACCAACGAAATTTCCGAAATCGTCGGCGGCGCAGCTGCGCTTGAATAAACCCGCATAAAGAATTTAAGGAGGAATGCTTCTTCATGGCAAATGAAAAGGAGATGCAGGTAGGTAAAGTAGTCCAGATCATCGGCGCAGTCGTAGATATTGCATTCGATGACGACAAAGAACTTCCTGCTATCTATAACGCAATCCATGTAAAAGATGATAAATCCGGCGTTCCTGTTGATGTTATCTGTGAAACCATGCAGCACCTCGGCGACGGCGTCGTCCGTGCCGTAGCTATGAGCTCCACAGATGGCATGGTACGTGGAATGAAAGCAGTCGACACCGGCCGTGCTATTGCAGCACCGGTAGGCGACGGCTGCCTTGGACGTATTTTCAACGTTCTCGGACAGACAGTAGATAACGATCCGGCCAAAGTACCGGCATCCGACTACTGGCCGATTCATCGCCCGGCACCGGCCTTCAAAGACCAGTCCCCGGCAGCTGAAATTTTCGAAACCGGCATCAAAGTCGTCGACCTGATCTGCCCATACGCAAAAGGCGGTAAGATCGGTCTGTTCGGCGGTGCAGGCGTAGGTAAAACAGTCCTGATTCAGGAACTGATCCACAACGTAGCAACCGAACATGATGGCTGCTCCGTATTCTGCGGCGTAGGCGAACGTACCCGTGAAGGCAACGACCTCTGGGGCGAAATGAAAGACTCCGGCGTCCTGAACAAAGTAGCACTGGTCTATGGCCAGATGAACGAACCTCCGGGAGCTCGTATGAGAGTCGCCCTGACAGGTCTGACCATGGCAGAATACTTCCGTGATAAACAGGGCCAGGACGTACTGCTCTTCGTCGACAACATTTTCCGTTTCGTACAGGCAGGCTCCGAAGTATCCGCACTGCTCGGCCGTATGCCGTCTGCCGTAGGTTACCAGCCAACGCTCGCAACCGATATCGGCGAACTGCAGGAACGAATCACTTCCACCAAGACCGGCTCCATCACATCCATTCAGGCTGTATATGTACCGGCCGATGACCTCACCGACCCGGCTCCGGCTGGCGTATTCACCCACCTGGATGCTACCACGGTACTGAACCGTTCCATCGCCGAACTGGGTATTTACCCGGCAGTCGATCCGCTGGACTCCACTTCTCGTATCCTTGATCCGAACGTACTCGGCGAGGAACACTACGAAGTAGCCCGCGGCGTACAGGCTATTCTGCAGCGCTACAAAGAACTGCAGGATATCATCGCCATCCTCGGTATGGAAGAACTTTCTGATGACGACAAGGTCATCGTTGCTCGCGCAAGAAAGATCCAGAGATTCCTGTCTCAGCCGTTCTTCGTAGCTGAACAGTTCACAGGCTCCCCAGGTAGATATGTACCGCTGAAGGAAACCATCAGAGGCTTCAAGGAAATCCTTGCAGGCCAGCACGATGATATGCCTGAAGGCGCATTCTACATGGTCGGCACAATTGATGAAGCAATCGAAAAGGCTGAAAAGATGAAGAAAGGGGAATAAGCCATGGCTGATACCCTTACTCACTCCATGCACGTGGAAGTCATCAGTCCGGATGGTCCGATCTTTAGTGAAGACAATGTGGACATGGTGGTGGCCCGCGCAGAAGACGGCGAATTTGCTGTCTTGAAAAACCATCTGCCTCTGGCAGCCGCTTTGGAAATGTGCGTTGTACGCATTAAAAAAGCAGCTGAAGAACAGAAGGTCGCTGTATTCGGCGGGTTCTTGGAAAATTCCAAGAACAACGTAAACATCGTGGCTCCGCTGGCTGAGCTGGCTGAAACCATCGATGTAGCACGCGCCCAGGCAGCGAAAAAGCGTGCAGAAGACAGACTGGCTTCTCACAGCGCAGACATCGATATGGATCGCGCAAGACTCGCTCTCATGCGTGCACTGACACGCCTCAAAGCGACTGGAACGATCTGATAGAGAAACAAAAAAGGAGCTGTGAAGAAATGAATCCTCATTTCTTCACAGCTCCTTTTTACTT
>ERZ773165.431-NODE-431-length-33188-cov-6.763680_pt1 | contig 33188 bp, 10 predicted proteins | sample MGYA00581003_ERZ773165 | MGnify/ENA primary metagenome ERZ773165 (study PRJEB29015, sample SAMEA2737817) | human gut metagenome | biome: human gut; feature: human-associated habitat; material: faeces | place: China | collected 2012 ... | reverse complement strand
AAAACTGGGTGTTTGTTTTGCAATCTGCTGATTTTCAGCGTTTGTTGCGGAGAGAGAGGGATTCGAACCCCCGGAGGTTTGACCCTCAACGGTTTTCAAGACCGCCGCAATCGACCACTCTGCCATCTCTCCGAAAATCCGTCCGGCTTTAGTCGGACGATTTTCTGTATTTCTTCCGCGGAGAGGACGAGATTCGAACTCGTGGTAGAGAATAACCCCTACGACAGTTTAGCAAACTGTTGGTTTCAGCCACTCACCCACCTCTCCAGTGGTTCGCTTTTGCGAGTGCAAAGATATATCAGATATTTCAGTCTGCCAAATTTTTTGGGATGTTTTTTGCGGTTATTTTTCACAATATATGCAAGTCGTTGTCTGTCAGCGGTGGTTGCGGAACGTTGTGGTTGCGGAGTTTTGCAATGCGGCAAATTTTAAGTATGTTTGCATATGCATCTCGGCAGAGCAGGCCCAATCAAGGATGGATGCTTTGCGCTCGATTTGCACTGTCTTATGGTGAAAAATAAGGATATGGGAGAAACTGCGATATCATTGGTGGAGTTCAATCGGCGCATCGGCGGCTTGCTGCACGATGCGTCGGTGCAGCGGTGCTGGGTTGTGGCTGAGACAAGCGACGTGCGTCAGAGCGGCGGTCACTGCTATCTTGAGTTGGTGCAGAAGGATGCACAGACGGGGCAGACGCTTGCCCGTATGCGTGGCATTGTCTGGGCGAGTGTGTATGCCCGTCTGCGTTGTGAGTTTGAGAGAGCCACGGGGCAGCCGTTTGCGTCGGGAATGAATGTGATGGTTGAGGTCAGTGCCAATTTCCATGAGCAGTACGGGCTGTCGGTGGTGATAACCGGCATCAATCCCACTTATACGCTCGGCGACATGGCCCGTCAGCGACTGGAGATACTCAACCGGCTGAGGAGCGAGGGCATAATCGATTTGAACAAGCAGTTGCCGTGGGCCGACGTCGCTCAGCGTGTCGCTGTGATTTCTGCCGCTGGCGCTGCCGGATATGGCGATTTTATGAATCAGCTTCACAACAACCCGTCGGGCATCAAGTTCTACACGTGTCTTTTCCCGGCGGTGATGCAGGGGCAGAGCACGGTGACGTCGGTCATCGCCGCTTTGGAGCGCATCAACGACTATGCCGATCTTTTCGACTGTGTGGTGATAATCCGTGGTGGCGGCTCGACGAGCGATTTGAATTCGTTCGACAACTATGACCTTGCTGCCAACGTAGCGCAGTTTCCGTTGCCGGTGATATGCGGCATCGGGCACGACCGCGACAATACGGTGGTCGACTCGGTGGCGTCGGTGAGGGTGAAGACGCCCACGGCTGCCGCAGAATGGCTGCTCGACCGCGCGCAGTCGGCTCTCGACCATGTCAACGCACTCACAGATATGGTGGTCGACTCTGCCACGCAGATGCTTTCGGGCGCGCGTCAGCAGCTGGCATATTTCACAAGCGGCATTCCGTTGATGGCTGATAATATTGTGGTGCGCCACCGCGCACGTCTGCAGCAGATTGCCGCGGCGATACCTGTTGTGGCGGCACGGCGCATCGACGGCGCGGGCAAGGATTTGGCGTTTGCCTCACAACGGGTGGCAATGGCGGCACGGCAGTGTGTGGCTAACGAGCGGCAGCGTGTGACGGGGCTTGAGAAGCAGGTCGAGCTGCTGTCGCCCGACCGCGTGTTGCGCCGTGGCTATTCGCTGACGCTTCGCGACGGACATGTGGTCACCTCAGTCTCGTCGCTCCGTACCGGCGACAGTCTCGTCACCCGCTTTGCCGACGGCGAGCGAACGTCGGTGGTGGAGTGAGGTTCTTGAAGAAAAAAGTTGATTGTAAATGGATTAAATATAATGCTATGAAGCTTGAAAAAGGGATATATGAAAATTTGATAGACAGCAAATTGGCTGCCGACATAAAAGTTAGTGAAGAGAATGGTCTGATTTGCAGCAAAGATGCGATGGATGCTGCGGAATCGTCAAGGATGCTTGCAGAATATCTTGCGGAGGCAGTCAGAAGAAAATTGGATGACAGCGAAAAGTCGTTGGAGGATAAAAAAGATTTGGTTAATGCAATCCTTGATACGGAAATCTTTGCTGGCGACAAATCTGCGATTGTCGAGACCAATCTTCTTACGGAAGTCATGGACAGGCGGGAAGCGGCAGAGCGTAAAGCTGTCAAGAGGGAGGCGCTTCGGCCGCGCACGGGTTTCCGTGTCAGCAATCTTTTCACTGGAGGGCAATCGGCTGTGCAACTTGGACATGAGATTGTCAGAGACATTGCATCCGCCGACAGAATATGCATTATTGTGTCGTTTCTTAGATTGTCGGGAATAAGGATGCTGCTTGAAGATTTAAGGCGGTTTTGTGAGGTTGATGGACATAGATTGCAGATAATAACGACTACTTATTGTGGGATAACAGAGGCAAAGGCGGTGGAGCAACTGGCGTCATTGCCAAATACGGAGATAAGGATTTCCTATAACACCGAGATAGAGCGGTTGCATGCCAAGGCTTATATTTTTGTCAGAAATTCAGGCTTGAGCACGGCTTATATAGGGTCATCAAATCTCTCCAAGTCGGCTCAGACAGATGGCTTGGAGTGGAATCTAAGGGTGACGAATGTAGAAAATCCGCATATCATCAAATCTGCTCTTGCCACATTTGATATGTATTGGAACAGTGAAAATTTTGAGGATTTCGGAATTGGAGGGATTGAGAAATTCAACAGAGAGTTGAAGAGACAACGTGATGCCAAAGATCCGCAAAAGCAGTTTGAGATGTTTAATCGTTATCAAGTGCTTCCGCATCAGAAACAAATACTTGACCGACTGCAGGTGGAACGTGAGGAGAACGATATTTGGCGCAATCTGGTTGTTGCGGCTACGGGAACAGGAAAGACTGTAGTTGCGGCATTCGACTATAAGCGTTTCCACGAACACAACCGCAATAGAAGCCGATTGTTGTTTGTGGCTCATCGTAAAGAGATTTTGAAACAGTCGGAACGTACATTCCGGAGCGTGATGTGTGACCAGAACTTCGGAGAACGATGGGATGGGGAGTCTAAACCCGTCGCAGGTCTGGATCATTTGTTTATTTCGATAACAATGCTGAATAACCGGATGGACGACACGTTCAAAGAATTAGGCGCCGATTATTATGACTATATAGTTATTGACGAGGTGCATCATGCCGCGGCCGACAGTTATAAGAATATTATCTCGTTCTTTAAACCGAAAATTCTTCTCGGACTTACGGCTACACCGGAGAGAATGGATGGTCAAAGTTTGTTGCCGGATTTCGGAGGCAGGATAAGTGCTGAAATCCGTTTGCCACAGGCTCTTGACGAGGGTTTGCTGACACCGTTCCAATATTTCTGTATTTCGGACACTGTAGATTTGAGAGAAGATGGATTGATGCGTGGCGACAAGCTGATTGTCGATAAGCTTAGCGACAAACTTTGTGACGGGGAGCGTGTAAACTTGATAGTTAAGACACTGGGACGATATCTGCCCGACGAACATAATTGCCGGGCATTGTGTTTCTGCTCCGACAAGAGGCATGCACAATTCATGGCGGAGAAATTCGCGGAAAATGGGCTGCGGTCGGGATGCCTGACATCGGATGTAAGTGCGGAAGAGCGGGTAAGGCTCAATTATGCCATACAAAAAGGTGAAATCAACTATCTGTTTGTGGTCGACATATTTAATGAGGGTGTTGATATCCCGGAAATCGACACTGTGCTGTTTCTGCGTCCAACCGACAGTTTGACGGTGTTTCTACAGCAATTGGGACGAGGCTTGCGCTTGTGTGAGAGCAAGGACTGTCTGACGGTGTTCGACTTTGTCGCTCAAATGAACAGGCGTTATGATTTCTCTGAAAAATTCAGAGCTCTGTCGCTTCAAAAAAAGGCTGACGTTAAAAAGCAGATTCAGGAAAACTTCCCGGATTTACCGCATGGCTGTGCTATTTTTATGGAGCGCAAAGCTCGGGAATACGTCTTGCAAAATATTCAGAAGGCAACGTTCCGTAAAAACATATTGATTGATATGTTGAGAAAGTGTGATGGCACACCGACTATATCTGAGTTTCTGAAGGACAATAGCTTTGATGTCCGAGTGCTGTATAATAAGAATTGCTGGACAAAAATTAAAAAGGAGGCGGGAAAATGCACTTATGACGAAGACCGTCTGACCAAATTGTTTGAAAAGGGGATAGGGCGATTGACGCATATTAACTCTGCTTCCCAAATCCGATTTATCCGTAGGTTCTTGAACGACGGCTGCAGCTGGCAGATGTCGGATAGAGAACGCTGTTTCGCCACGATGCTTTATTATGCGTTGTTTCAAGAACCTGTCAAGAATCTTGGATTCGGAAATATGCAGGAGGCGCTTGAGACAATAAGAAATTATCCGTTGTTCGTTCAAGAAATAAGGGAGCTGACCGACTATATTATGGAAAACCTTGAATTCCGGACATCTGTGCTCAGCGAAGCTTATCCATCAGCTCTTGAATTGCATGGTTGCTACAGCCGTGAGGAGATATTCATTATATTTGGCCTGCAGGATGAAAACAAGCAGAGGAAAGGTCATGTGGCAGGATTGCAATATGTGGAGGACTGCAATACGGAGTTGTTTTTTGTAACGCTCAACAAATCAGATAAAGATTTCTCGCCAACGACCCAGTATGACGACTACTTTATCAGTGCCGACAGATTCCATTGGCAGTCGCAGAATCGGGATTCACATGGGAACAGAGGCGACCGTTATGTCCACAACAACGGACGGCGCTTTATGCTGTTTGTAAGGGAGAACAAGCGCGACGGTTTCGGCAACACTTCTCCGTATTACTGTATGGGCATGCTCAACTATCTTGACTCATATGGCGATTTCCCGATGAACATACGCTGGCAGTTGGAACAGCCAGCGTTGCCACAATTCATCAAGGCCGTATAAGCAGTGCAATCTCCTGGACGCACGGGGTTATCTGACGATGACTTTGGTGGTGCCGAAGATGTAGAGCCCGGGCTGGAAGTCGCTGTATGTGGCAATGCCGGGCTGCACGTCAAGGATGCGGTAGAGTTGACCCGCTACCGTTACCACATTCAGTCTTGTTGCCATCGTGCTCTCGATGCGCACGCGCTGGTTGCCGATTGCGCGGACGGTTATATGGTCTTCTTTCTGTGTGTCATCCTCGTTCTCTTCCATGTCGGGCATAATGTTGTCGGCATTCTGTTCGGCGATGTTGATCACCGAAGTGTAGTCGTAACGGGCGTTTGACCTCGTTGCCGTCGGCGACATATATGTGCGGAACGGCGTCACTGTCGACAGCGATGAAGCATCGTCGAAAGCCGTGCCGCTGTTGTTCATTCCATACACATTGCCGTTGCTCACATTGATGGCGGAGAAAGTGCCGAGGTGAGAGTATTTTCCGCCTACCATAGTTGCCATACCTTTTGTGATTGGGATTGTTATTGCGCCGTACGACGTGTCGCCGGTGTGGTTGTCGCCGTAGGCGTTGAATGTCACGGTCTGAGCGTCTTCCCAAGCCCCGAAAATATCGTTGTAGAACGTACTTGATAGGTCGAACTCATAGTAGCGCGCACCAGGGAAGCGCACGATGTAGGGCACTTCGCCTGCAAGACGCAGGTAGTCGGGGTAATTGTGGGCTGTCGCATAGTATGGGTTGGCATACTGGTTGTAGAGTTTGTCGGCGTAGTTGTCGACGAAGAACGTATTCGCGAAAGTGTAGGAAACTCCATTTGTCAAGGCATTGCCCGAAGCGTCGGTAGGGGAGAACAAGGCTGCGCCAGGACGCTGGAACACTGCCGACGGAACGTTGCCCTCTGAGGCAATCGACGTCAGTCCGCGTAGCCAATATTCATGGTGTAGCGAGTGGATGTTCTGACTTGGGTCGTCGGTTTCCGTGTCCGACGGCGAGCCGTAGAAATGCGTTATCTCGCCGTTGAGCGATGCGGCGACCTTGTCGACGGTGAACGGCAGGCAGATGCCTTCCCATGCGCCTTTGCTGTCCTCGGCATAGTACATTGGTCTGCGCACATACCATGCGCGGTCGTTGACGTTGAAGGCGATGGGCACGCAGAGATTGTTGTTGTTGCAAGTCTCTCCATCTCCGTTCTCGTTGTCGGGAGTGCGCTCCACGAGGTGTAACAGAGAGGTGCTGTAGCCGTCGATGCCTTTTGTTATATGGTGTCCGCTTATCAAAGCCTCTCTTGTAGTCTCGTTGTAGTTGAGAGCTTTTTCCACCACGTCGTAAGCCTCGTTGCCTGTTGCCTCGTCATTATCGGCGGTGTAGACAAGGAGATTCTGCGTGATGCCTGCGTCCTCTTTCACAACGAAGTCGTTGAAACGGCTGGCGTTGTCGTCCATAGGAGGGTAGAAGATGCCACCGACTGTTTCCGTCGCTGCAGGAAGGTCGTGCAGGCAAGTGAAGTCGACAGCCGTGGTAGCAGAATCGTGCACGTAGGTGCTCATAGTGATTGAGCCATTGTTGTAGGCGTTGTAGTGGAACGCGTCGAGCGTCGTATCGCCGTAGTAGGCGGCGGTGCGGTATACGCGGTTGCTCATATAGCTGTTCTGGTGCGAAGCGATATCGCGTGGGTAGTTGTCGGGGTTGTGCTGAAGCGACTGTCCCCAGAAGAGGAAGTCGTTCATCGGCTCGGTGCCGCTGTTGTTGGCGTTGAACAGAGGCGTGTAGACAACAGGTGTCGGGATGCTGCCGTCGGCGTTGTATTTTACGCGCGGCGCGTCGAGCGGATGCGTCTTGTCGTGACGGGTCTCCACCTGTTCGTAGTTGGGGGTGTCGCCACCCTTTCCGATACGCAGATATGTGATGCCGGTGTTGTTGCCGGTGATGGCATCCGTGCGGCACGCATACTGATAGTCGCCGTTGGCATAGTAGGCTGACACGTATTTCAGAATCTCGTTGTCGGCGTCAGCCTCAGTGCTTGAGGTTGTCGCCGCGTCGCGGTGGCGAGCGCGTAGATAGTACTCGTTGAGGTCGTATGCCACCCGTCCAAGTCGGAAATCCTCCGTGGTGTAGCCCTTGTAGGGAGAGCCGTCCCAGCGATAGACCACAGGCGTCGATCCGCTTTTGCCCGATGCCGGCGCATACTCGAAGCAGCAGTGGTAGTTGCTGATTTTGCCGTCGGCAGTCAAGTTGGATATTTTTCCGGAAGCAAGTCCGAGGTTATAGATGTTGCCAGAGCTTTCGATGCTGTTGAAAAGAGATTTTCCCGAAGGGATGCCGCTGATCACGTGACCGTCGCCATGCAGTATTCCCGCGAAGTCGGAAATGTAGTATCCGCCCTTGTCGGTTGCTTCCAGAGCAATGTCGTTCTGCAGGAAGAACTGAGCTTTTGCGCCATATCGCGGAGCGTTGCTGTCAGTTCCGATAGAGTCGACGAAAGCGACAAATGCAGAGAGGTCGCTCTTGTCGGAAATGTAGATTCGCGGTTCCGGCAACGGGTCTGATTCCGTAGTGTCAAGGCTTTCCTCATTGACGCGGGTTATCGCCTCGGCAAGGTGCAGGTTTATTCCAGCCTTGTGGGGATCCATGCGGTGGTAGTTGTGCACGACAAACTTGTCGGCGTCGTGCATGTCCACCTCCAGGATGTCGTTGAGTCCCGTTATCGAGACGCCGAGTTGTATTCCGTAGCCGTTCATATAGTAATAAGCAGGGACGTCGAGAAGGTCGTCGGTCTTGTCGTAGTGACAGCCCGCAAACAGACCTTTGCCATTTTCATCGGCTTGGTTGAAAGTGTCGTAGCCTGTTGCCACGTTGTTGCTGATATTTTCTTTAGTCCACGGCGTGGTGTCTTTAAACTCCCACTTGCCATCGGCTCCCATTTGCCGCTTTCCGATGCGCCAGTAGTAGCCGTTGACCGCAAACGACTGGTCTGCGCTGACCACGATGTTGTCTTTGGTTACGCGCACCATCTCGCCCGGCAGCGCGCAGTTTCCGATAGTGATTTGTCCGCTGACGGTTGGCCCCTGCACATATTCGATTGTCAGATAGATTGTGTAGGTGTATTCGCGCTGAACGTAGTATATCGTAGGGTTGCTCTCGTTGATTGTGACGTCGGAGATGTTGTCCACCTTTTCATACGTTTTGTTGGCAGTGTCGTAGGTGAACAGGCTCTCGATCTTCACAAACTCTTCGGTCTGAGGCTGGTAGTAGGTGTTGTTGGCGTCGAGGTTGCCCGATTCCACCAGCTCGTAGCCAGACTCGGTCTTCTTGTAGAATTTACCTGTGTTGGTGTATATCGGCTTATTGTCGGTCTCGCTGACATAGTCCTCATAGGCAGGCGCCTTCAGCACGAGCGTTGCCATACTCTTTCTGGCGAGGTGCTTGTCGAAGTAGTCGGGCTCAACGTAGTTTGTGTTGTCGACCATGTCAACCAGACGGAACGAAATCTTGGCATCCTCCTTCAGCCCCGCAGGCAGCGAGTTGTTGAAAAGGGTGGCTTCGTCGTCGCCCTTTTCTCTCATCGACAGCAGTGCGGCAAAGCCTTTCGACGCCTTGTCGGGATCGTCGATGGAGGTTGCGCCTGAGAAGCTGTTGCTTTCCGAGCCGCCGACATATAGTTTGTAGCCTCCGGCAACTGCGTCGGAATAGTATGTCTTGTCGGTTTCGTTGGTCTCGGTTCCTGTGAGATAGTTTCGATATTCCAGGTCGCTTGAGTATTGGCTCTTGTCGTCGGGATGGCCGCTGCGCATCTTCCAGTTGAAGATGCTTATAGGCTGGGTGCTCTTCAATCCGGCGAGAACGGTGAGTCCGTCCTTGTTGTCGCTGTCGAATTCGAGTGGATTCTCTTTCGACGACTTGAACGTGTATCCGGAGATGTTGACATTGTAGTAATAATGGAATCCGGTGACATACCAATAGTGAACCTTCACGTCGTCGACCGTCTTGTCCGATCCGGGCGCGGTGATGGCGTGGTATCCTGTCGGGAAACAGTCGTCGACGATGTATCGGCCCTTGTGGTATGGGAACACAAAGTTGCCGGTGGTCTCGAGGAAGTCCTCCTCGTGGGAGTCGCCGTCATGCCGCTTGTGATTGTTGTCGGCATACACATAGCCTCCGCCCTCATCCTCGCGGACGTTGATAAGGTTCATTTCCACAACGCCGTAGATTGGGCCGTACAATTTGTTTTCCACCACTTTTTTGCGGTCGGAGTCGTATGTCTCATGACAAAGTTGAATCTTCATTGCGTATCCCGAAGCGATGCCGATCATGTTCATCGCCGTTCCGTCGTTTCGTTTCTGGAACTCTCCGAACGGATCCTCGGCGTCTTCCTTGTCCTTGTTGGCGTTATAGTCGTCGATGTAGTGCTGCTTGACGCCCTGGTACGACATACCGGCAAAGGCAGTGTTGTCGGTAGAGGCGGAGGCAAGCTGACCGTTGCGGTTGCGCCACATTCCGCTGTTGAAATCCACATTTGACGTGATTGCGCTTACATAGAGAATATTGTTTGAGAATCCCATGTAATTGCGGGCTTTCGTGCTGTATCTGAAGTCCGTGTTGTTGTCGGGCTTCGCTTCCAGATTTCCATTGCTGTCAAATCGGATGTCGTTTGCCACCATCTTGATTTCTCCGACACGGGCGATGGAGTAGGGCGTCTTGTTGACATCGTTAACCGTATAGTCGCGGGCGCCGAGCAGCGAGAAGCAGTTGTCCTCAAGGCGGATGATGTCGAGCCGCTGGAATGTGTTCAGAATCTTTGGATTGTCGATAGTGTGTCCGGCAAATCCATATCCTGTCAGGTCGGCGCTGCGGAATCCCTGGGCATACGACAGGTGTCCGTCGCCGAAGATGCCGCCCTCGCTGTCGTATTCGTAGAATTCATTTTCTCTGATTCCCTCAAGTCCCGACGGCGGAGTTGCGCCCGATTTGAAGAAATATTTGTCCTGCAGCGAAATGTAGCGGTATGTGTATATGCCGTTGGCGGCATCGGCGTCGCTGGCATAGTGCTTGTAGTAATAGCCGTATAGGTCGGTGCCGTCGGGCAGTTGCACCGGTCTGATGTCCTGGTGGGATATGGTGATATGTTCACTGTCCTTGTTGTCGCCGACAACTACAAGCGTGTTGCCGCAGAATCCAGCCGTAGAGCCGCCGGGCAACAAGTTAAGATCATCGCCGTTGCCGTTGGCGATTATGGCATAGTCGAGATTGTATTTGTCGGTTAGTTTCAGCACGGTTGTGTTGTTGGCTAATACCGAGCCTTGAGCCACCGAATATCCGCCGCCATAGACAGCCTCGTCAATGGTGATGTTGACGTTTTCCCAGCCCACCGACGGCGCGGCGGAAACTATCTTCTTGAAGTAGTGGGCGCGGTTTGCGTCGGTAATCGTGTCGCGCATGCCGTTGCCGTTGTCGATAGCCACGATGTCTTCGTAGACGCCCTGCGATATCCACTCGTCATTAAGCAGATATATGTGCTGCTTGATGGCAGGTGTCTTTTCCTTTCCGTTGTCGTTCTCAACTCCAAGATTCTTCCGGTCGGCGCGTTTAAGCTCATATCTGCCTCGGACATGGTTTTGGGGGTTGGTCGAGTAGTAGGTTGGATATCCCACAATCACCTGAGTGGAGCCATACACATAGCCCGAATATGAGCCGCCCGTGACGGCGCGGAATATGTGGCCGTTGAGCATCTTGATAGTCGAGTAGCCCACCACGTTGCCCTGCTGGCCTCCGCCGTAGATGAAGTTGGCAGAGACGCCCAGACCTTCCGGATTGCTGTCGGGGTCGACCACGCCGCAAGGCAGAAACTTGTTGCCGTCCATTTTTGGCTCGGAGCATTTCACCGATTCGCCGATTGTCACGTTTGCGATTCCGTATACGAAGCTTTCCATACCGTATCCGGCACCATAAACGTTGAGTGCGGAATATTCGGCAGCCTTGACCAGCAGCTCGTTCGACTTCTCCAGTTTGTCCTTGTCCTTTCCAGCCAGCATGTCGCTCTGCAGGTTGATGAGGACGTCGCCAACGATTGTTCCGCTCTTGAAGCATCCGCCATACACATTTCCGCCGACGTATGCGCCGTTTTTCTCTTTAGGCATGAACTTGTTGCGGATGTTGAGTTTGATGAACGGATATTCAGAGTCGGCATCGCCGAGCAGATATCCGCCCCTGTGCTTGGCCTTGCCTTTGTAGTCGTAGTTGGTGTTGTTGCAACCGCCAACAATCTTGTCGGTTATGGTCAGTCCCTCAGGGAATGTGTATTCAAGCACATTTCCTATTTTGCCGCTTGTCTTCGGCATAACGTTCATATTACCGCGGTTTCCTCCGCAACAGAACGTGCCGATGATGCAGTTTGTCAGTCCTTCTCCAGTCTCGCTGCCGTTCCATTTGAGCGAGCCTTGTATGTCGGTCTCCACCGGTTGGAAGTAGAGGTCGAGTAGGTGCGGATACACAATCGGACGTTTGCTTTTTTCCGTTGGTAGATACACTGTGTTGATGTTTGCGTTTTCGGAGTCGTTGATCCAGTCGATAGGCTCAGCAAGATCCAGCTCCTGGGTGTAGTCGTAGATGTCGCCGTTCAGCTTCTGGAACATATTCATGAAGTCGTTGTCCTCCGACGTCACAAACAGCTCCTCGCCGTTGCATCCCATAAACACGCCGCCGATACGTACGTGGCTTCCTATGTTGACGCTGATGTCGCCGACAGACTTGTCGGCATCTTCCGACTCCCCGTAGGCAAGCATCTTCAGCACGGTTGCGGAGTTTCCGCCGCCATACACGTTTCCGTCGATGCGTACCGTGTCGGATGTCGACACACCATGGATGTTGATGCTCACTTTGTTGGTCAGCGGACGCCATGAGTTGATGTTCACCATCTTCACCGCGTCGCTTGTGGCTCTGGACTGCGTCATGTTCTCGCGCATAGGCACGGTGTAGACCAACGGCACCGTCTCGGAGTCGGGGTCGTTGGGATTGATGGGATAATACTCGTTGACCGTCACATTCTTGTTTCCGTTTCGGTCGGTGGCATACAGGTAGTTTCCGTTGCCTGCGCCATACACGTCGCCAAACAGATGACCGCCGTAGATGTTGATGGTGGTTCCTGTGCCGCCGTTGTCCATGAAGTAGCCATTCTTGTTCAGTCCCACGTTGACATATCCCGACACGTCGTTGCCGCCATACACGTTGCCATGAATGAAAATGTCGGCATTGCTGTAGGTATGGGGACTTGTAGCCGGCTTGTTGTCGCCAATTCTCACAGTTGTGCTCTTAAGCACATCGCCCATAAATCCGCCTCCGAAAATGTCGTGGCAGTCGATGGCCTTCAGCTCCACGTCGGTTGAGTTGACTGAACTGTAGGTGCCTCCTCCGAACACACGACGGCAGAACACGCCACCGGAGCCCACGATGTGCGTGTTGCCGACCACTTTGCCTGAATATCCTCCACCGATGATGTCCATCACCGAGTAGCCGTTGAAAAAATGCTTGTATTCCTCGCCTTTCACGATGTCGATGCCTTTGAGGATGCTTCCTCGTCCTTCCATTTCCACGTTCACATACGTGTCGCCCATCACGATGGCATTCTCACCGAATCCTCCGCCGAACACGCTGAATTGCGGTGTGCCGATTTTTTCGTAGATTTCTTTCCACTCAATGCTTTCAAAGAAATTCTTGCCGGTGTCACGTCCAGCCACCATTTCTGTGCTGTTGTAAAGGAGTCCCTTTGTCATGGTGATATAGGAGTTGTTGCCCACAACGGATGCTATTTTTCCGCCTCCGTAGATATTGTGGTTCACTTTGAACTTACGTGCTTTAGGGTCGTACTGCGGAGAGTAAATCGTTCCGTCTACGATGCTGGCAGGACTCCATGTGCGTGCCTGCACGTTCCATAATGCATGTGCCTGCACTTTGCCTCCAAGAATCAGCAGGTTGGTGTTGCCGGTTACGTCGGCAGATGTCACCGCCACGCTTTCGCTGCCATTCTCAGTAACGGTTTCGACGCTTCCCAGACCACCTCCGTGAGCGCTTTGCGCGAGCCATCCGTCGTAGATTGTCAGCAGGGTGTTGCCATACACCGTACCGTTCTGGCAGCCGCCATAGAAGCGTTCCATGATAGTGGGGTAGGTGTCGATGTCAACGTCGGAATGCACCATGTTGGCGTCATCGTTAGGAGAGAGATATTCTTTCGTTGCGTCGTTCCAATAAGGATATTTCATCGCCGGGCGGTCGAGGATGAGACACGAGTTGCCGTAAACGCCTCCGAGGCTCTTGCTGTCGGCACACTCAGTGACAACACGCCCCCTGCCGCCTGCAAACACCTGCGACATCAAGGATCCGCCACGGATGTTTACGAGAGTGGTGCGGTTTGTCGGGGATAGATAGTTGTCGCGGGTGAACACCGCAGCGTCGGCTTTTTTGCTGCCTACATTCGCCAAGTCGCCGCCGCCGTAGACTCTGCCGAATATCAATGTGCGTTCAATCAGTCCGAGTCCATTACGTAATTTGTGCATTTTGCCATAGATGTGCACTTCGGTTTTCTCTACATGCGCCATGTCCGGGAAATCGATGAAAACGCCGTTTCTTTTTACCGATTCCACACCGGAGCCTCCTCCGTAGACACTATGATTGACATCGCCTCCCTTGATGAAAACCATTGATTTGCCTTTTACCGAACCGAAGTCATAGCCGCTTCCGCTGGAGAAGTCGCCATAGGGCAGCGCTCCCAAACCAGCACCAAAGATGTCGTGGCAGCCAAGTTGACAGTCGGTTTCCACGTATGTGTCGCCCGTTACATATCCGGCATAGCCGCCGCCATGAATCTGAAGCAGCACGAATCCGGGCACGCCGATTTTCCAAGCCAGACGGCTGATGTGGTAACGGCGGAATACGCCTGGATCGTTCTCGCCGCCATCATAGCTGCCGAAATAGAGTTTCTTGTCTTCTTTCGACAACTTGAGATAGTCGTTGTAGATATCTTTTTCGAGGTCGAGATATGTTTTATAGTCCTTGTTTTGATAGAGATAGCGGTATTTTATGCCGTTGATTGTTATTATGCCGTCGTTGTCAAATTTTGTTCCCGGCTGCGCATAGACTTCGGTCTTTCCGACAGAAGTGTTGACACCATACCCCGCGCCGAACAACGAGAACGAGGGGTGTTCAACGTGAATGCTGTTCAGGAACCAGCAGAGCCCCTGTACAGTGGTGTTTTCAAACATACTTATGGTTTTCCCCTTTGAGTCCTTTATGTCGTCGAGGGGGGAGTGGTTGATTATAACGACAGTCTTGCCGGTGTTGGCAACAGAGGCTGAGCCGACATGGCAAGCCCGGTTTCCTCCGCCGAAGATGTTGTAGGTGGTGGAGAAGGTGAATCTGTTCAGATCGAAGAATTTCTTGGTATTCTCATTGTTTCTGATACGGTCAATGGCATTCTGCGCTATAGGGTCGCCGATGTTGTCGAGCGACGGAGCTTCGTCGATGGCATAGGCAATCCGTCGGAATTCGTTATTGTCGCTGCAGATGGGGCTGCTGTCAGACTCGGCGTCCAGCCATGTGGTGATGTTTCCGTTGATGTCGGCTTTGCGGTTCCATATCCATGAACCTCCGTCAAATTGCACCTTCGTGTTGCCAAGAATATTGGCATAAGTGCCGGTGTCGGCTACGTCCTTCTTGCCAAGCACCTCGTCGACTGCAGTCAGCTCGTTGTCGATGTCAATGTCGCCGTATCCTCCGCCATATACATTGCCGCCCATCATTCCTCCCTCGATGTGCACAAAAGTGTTGCCGTCGACCGTTCCGTATTCGCAACCGCCGTAGATGTCGCCCCAAACGCATGGCACCACATTGTCGGTGCCGCTGTCAACGCCCGGATTGCTGTTGACGATATGCACAATGGTGTTGCCGTTGATGCGGCCGATGTTGTAGTATTGGTTTGCTTCAGCCTTTTTGCAGCCCACACCTCCGCCATACACGTTTCCAAAAATGTTGCCGCCGCGGATGTTGACAAACGAGCGGTAGCCATCAGCCTTGTAGCTTAAGAATGTGCCGTCGGCTTGGTTGAGCGTCGAAGCGCTTGTCAGCAAGTCGGGCGAGTAGTAGTCGGAAGGTTTCACCTCTTGGAAAATGCCCACATTGGCATTGTCGCCGCCGCCGTACACGTTGCCGTAGATATTGGCGTTGTCGGCAACCTCCACCATGGTTGTGCCGATGACACGCGCCACGGTTATGAAGTGGGTTGAAGAGGCTGTCTCAGGCTTCAGTCCGGCACTTCCTCCAAACACGTCGCCATGGGTGAATGCTCCGCGCATATATACCTCCGTGTTGCCGCCAATCTGACCTGTGGTGTTGTCCTCGGTCGACGCGATGTCGCCGAAGCCGCCGCCAAACACACGGCGGATAAACGTTTTTCCGTCGACAGTGACTTTGGTGTTGCCAGCCACAGTGCCGGCATATCCGCCGCCCAACACAGCCCATACGGTGAAGTTTGGCTCTCCCATCGAAAGGTCGAGAGAAGGAGCGTTGGGGTCAATATTGCCGTCGTGGTCAGGGCCGTGTTTGCCATAGTCGCCGTCAACGTTGACGGTTACATCGGTGCTGCCAACGGTCGTCAGCCGTCCGTATCCGCCGCCGAAGACGCTGAAGTGAGGATTCTCGTTGTCGGTGTACGACTGTTTCCATTCGTCGGTTATCAGCAGTTCGTAAGGCGTCATGCCTTTCTGCATCATCACGGTGGCAAGTCCGGTGCCGTCGGCAGGGGTTGTTGTCACATTGCCGTCGGCATCTTTGTATGTTCCCACAGAGCAGGCAAGATTTCCACCGCCATAGATGTTGTGGGGATTCAGGAACTTGCCGTCGGCATAGAACTTCGACTTTTCGTATACAGTGTCCTCCGTGGCAGGCTCGTCGCCGGGGTTGTCGATGTCGGGGTCCCAGATGTAGAATATGTTTTCAACCGGATCCCACATCTTGAACCATATCACATTAATCGAGAAGCTGTCGTCAATCGGACCGTGGCCTGCGCTTTGTGTGCCGCCCTCGTCCTGCGCCAGGGTCACGTTGGTGTTGCCGAGCACGTCGGCTGAAGTGACCGTGCCGTCGGTGATGTCGCCGTTTCCGCCTCCGAACACCTGACCGGCGATGTTTCCGGCATAAATGTTCACATACGTGTCGTTGGCCACCTGCGCAAGATTTCCGCCTCCGAAAATGTCGCCGTAGATGTAGGGGGCGAGCTGTGTGCTGCCGGCGAACGATACGTTGGTGTTGCCGACAACCAGACCCACCAGGTCGGGACGTTGTGTGTAGCCGTCGCCTGCGGCAAACGCTTGCGAGGCAGGACGCAGACGGCGTCCGTTGCCACCAGCAAACACTGAGCCACGGATGTCGGCGCTGTCGCCGATAATTACGTTTGTGGCGTTGCCGTCAAATTCTATAGCCGCCATGTCGCCGCCGCCATAGATGTTTTTGTAGAAAGTGCCGCCCATGATGTTCACGTTCGACTGTCCGTAGATGCGTGCCATGTCGGAAAGCGTCTCGACGTTGGAAGTGCCCATCTCCTTGGCGTCAGCCACACCGTATCCGCCGCCGAACACCGGGCAGTAGAAAATGCCGCCATTGATGTTGAGCTCCACGTTGCCATAGGTCTTGCCGAGGGCTTTGTAGTCGCCGGAATTGCCGCCGTAGGGGTTCTGCGAATAGAAAAAGTCAGTGCCACGTCCGCCGGCGAATACGCCGTTCTTGCAGTGAAACTCTCCACCGTTGATGGTGAGCGACGCCACAGTCGCTCCGGTTTTTCCGTACACGTTGCCACCGCAACTGTTTGGCGTGGCAGCCGTGCTCGACCACAAGCCTTTGCTCATGAATCCGCTTCCTCCGCCATAAATGCCGTCGATAGGTTCGGTTGTTGAACCGAACTCTCCACCGTTGATCACAATCTTGGTGCTTGTGTTGGTTGGGTCGACATAGGTGAACGACTCGAAATCATCGTTGTTGTAGCATCGATACGTCACCAGACGGTCTTTTGCGTCGGCATACGGACCGTAGAGCATAACGTCGCCCGATTCATTCCAATAGGCGATGCTTTTATCGGGAGTGTGGCTGTCGGCATTGTCGTCGCCTTCGCCGATGCCGTTCATACCGCCTGCGCCAGCACCGTAGATTCCGCAGAAGATGTTGTCAGTCTTCGTGTTGCCGGCAGGCAGAATCTCGAATAAGCCGCCGTTGATGGTGATTGTGCTGTAGCCATAGAACGGGTTGTTGACAATCACGTTGCCGGTGTGTCCACGACCGGTGCTGCCGCCATACAGCTCGGTGACAATAACACGGTTGTCAATCCACTCGTCGTCGTTGTATTTTGAAGACGCCGGGTCGAGCGTGATGCTTGCCCTGCCCATATATGTGTTGTTAGGCACGAAGTAATCGGTGCCGTTGTAGGGGAGGATGAAGTCGCGCTGGGCTCCAAGCGAACCGTTTACGACACGTGCCACCTTTCCGCTTCTGATTATTATGTCGACATCCGCATACATGGCACCCTCGTGGCTTCCGGCGAGAATGATACCGGCATCGTAGTCACTCTTGCGTTTGCTTGTCTCTCCCTTGATTTCCCTTTCCGGGTTGTGGGCATCGTTCCATTTGCGGTCGATGTCCATCTCGATTGTGCACTTTATGGGCTGATTGGGAGTTCCCATCACTCCATTGTAGTCCTTCTCGGAGGATGTCTGACGTCCGCCCGCGCTGATTGCGGAGTATAACCCGGACTTGATGGATATTTTGAAACCCTCCTTGCCGTGAGGCATCGACTGCTCGAAAGCCTCGATTCTCTCTTTTCTGTCCAACGGATAGAAACGGCCGTCGTTGTTGAAACCGCCGAAGATGTGGAATGCAGTGGTCACAGCGCCGTCGATGGTTCCGTAGTTAGGCGAGTTCTGCCCGAAACCGGTCATCTGTATGCCTTCGCCCATCTCAAGGTTATTGTATTGGCAGTAGATAATCTTGTAGAAATCACCGCCGTTGTTTGTGACAGGGTCGTTGTTGAATGTGATATACTCAAATCGGGTGTCGCCCCATATCGGCAGACCTCTTTCAGCACCCGAAATCTCGATGGTGCCTTTGTAGTCGGTGCCGTTCCATTCGCCTGTGATGGTGGCGTTGCGGAAAAGAGGGGACTCTCCCTTTGCTTTAGTCCATTCGTCAAGCTTCAGCATATTTTTGCCTCTGTTGTTGCTGGTTATGTTGAAGCCCGTGTATTGATTGTTGGTCACGTCGGCACCGCTTGTTCCCATCAGCACGATGATGTTTTCGTCCCAAGTACCCGTCTTGGCGAGCTTGCTGTAGGCGCCTTTCCACGTCTTCATCGCCTGTGTCGGGGAGTAGCCCCACTCCTCGTCGTCGTTGTCATCGCCCTGCGCGTAGGTTGTGCCGTTGATGCTCACCGCCTCAGGACATAGGTACACCACGATTGTCACTTTGATGTTTTTGCGGAAAATGATGTTGCCACCGCTCTTTACGGTAACAGTACAGTTGAACTGGTCCTTGTTGGTGGCAGTTTCCGGACGTACAAATTCGTTGGACGTTTCCGACAGCAAGGTTCCTTTGTTGTACCATTCGTATGTGATGTCGAGACCAAGTTCGTCGTTTGTGAAATTCTCTTTCGTGTTGTTCGTCACATTTATGATGTATGTGCCGGGCTTGGTTTCGTAATCGAGTTCGGCAGTGATGCCGATAGCCTCGACGAGTACGGTGTTGGTGCGCTGGCTGCCGTCGACGGTCATGGCATAGACATACTGGGAGTATATCTGTCGCGGCAGGATGAACGGGTTGCAGGCGGAGCTGTTGACCTTTTCACCCTCAGTGTTGTCGGTCGATGCATACCAGTTGTAGACATCGGAAGTGGTTTCTCCGTCTTCTGTTGTCACGGTGAGCACATCGCTTGTGCCGCGCTCAGCCTTCAGGGCAATCGAGCTGAAAGAAAACCGTTTGGAAGAGTTTGAATATGACCACGGCCTCTTGTCGAGGTTGTTTTGGTTGATGTACAGGTTGTTGAGCCCGGCAAACGCCTTTCCGAAAGGCTCGCCGGTGGAGGGGTCGGTAGCTGAGATTTCTTTTTCAACACCGTATTGGTTGTAGGTGTAGGTGTCGGCAGCTTTGTTGGCAGGAGTGTAGTACCATGTGTCCTTCACCTTGCTTGCAAAGTTGTCGGCGGCTATAAACGCCATCACGCTGGCTTTTTTGCACTGGGTGGTGTTGGCGCTTGTCTTCAAGCCGGCGCCGTGCACATAGATGTTTCTTGGCCATACGGCATAGCCTGTTTGGTTGGCAAGTTTGCTTGCCGCACCGAAACCGCATGAAATCGTCACTTGTCCTTCCACACCGTTGAGTGCAGCGTTCTGGAACATATCAATCTCCGTGTCTGCTGAGATGTTGAATATTCTCAGACTCACGAAGTTGTTGAGATATCCGGCTATACCTCCAATTCTGAATTTTGTCTTTGTCGTGTAGCTTTCGTTGTTGTCGGATATTTTGGAATTGCGGATGATGATGTTGCTGAGTTCCGCGTTCTGGGTCATGTCGGCAACCACAATACCCATCTTTACCGTGTAGTTGGCGTTGTTGAGAGGCGTGTGTGCAGCCTTCTTCTCTATTCTGGCATTGTCGATGATAAGGTTGGAGACAGACGCATACTCATTTTCGTTGTTGCCCTTGCCGTTGAGTCGGGAGAACAGACCCCACGAGGCTTCTTTTAGGTCGCTGAAAGTCCAGCAGATGAGCATGTTGCTAATGGAGCGTCCGTCGCCGTCAAACTTTCCGGCGAAGAAATGTCCGTCGGTAGCCTTCGCGATGCCTTGAGCCGTGCCGATAGGAGTCCACAATCCCTTGCTGAGGTCGATGTCCTTGGTGAGCTTGAAATATTTCTGAGAAAACATTTGTTGAGCTGCGCCATTGTTGACTTCATGCGCCAGTCTTGCCAATTCCATATCGTTGCTGATGAGAAATGGTTTTTCCTTGGAGCCGTCGCCCTCGGAGCCGTCGGGATAGAGCTGATAGCTGTCGGCATAGAAGTGGTTGCCGTCGTAGTCAACGCCATAGGCTTTCGGCTCGATGCTGAAAGCGATGGTCTGCGATGTGTTGTCGGCAGACGTGATTGTCACATCACCGCTCCGAGTCTTGTTGGTCAGCGGCAGCGTGACAGTCTGTCCGCTGTCGGAAATGCCGTCGGTGACATTCTTGGAGTCCACTTTCCATGAGAATGTGCTTCCGGCGGGGATGTCGGCGGAAACGATGGAATAAGCCACCGTGCCGTTTTTGAAATCCCATGAGGCTTTAATGTCGTTGCTGCTTAATCCTTGAGCCATGGTCAGATTGACTCCGGCAATCATAAGCATGAGCAGACAGGAAAAAACTCGTGATATGCTATGTGTTGAATGTTTTCTCATTTTTCAAACACTTTATTGTCGTTATCTATTGTTAGTCTATCAATAATTGACCCGTATAGGCATCCTCGTCGGCAAGCACATACAGGTAGCGTGGCTGTATGAGGATGCGTATTGGGTTTAACATCGCAGTCTTGCCTGTTGTGAGGCTGCTGAAATTATCCTTGTTGATGGTTATTCCGGATGTTACGTCCTTTCGGGTGACGATGGTGGAACCGTCCTCCGCTATGAATTCCACGTCGTATTTGACGTTGATGACAGGCAGGAATTTGGCATCGGGTATGGTGTAGATGTCGGCACCCCATTGCGTGTAGCCGGCAGATGTGACAATGACGGTCTGGGTGATGTCGTCGTAGTCCGCGGAGCCGTAGCCTTTGTAGGCAATAGGGAATGGTGTCTCTACAAACGACTGACGTTTGATGTCGCTCCATGTTATTGCAGAGGCAGACCAACTTTTTGATGTTGTATTCCAGACGTAGGAACGCGATATTGTGCACGATGTGGAGAAGCTGCCTGAAAGCGTCACGCTCTTGATGCGGAAGTGGCGGATGGCGTTCATCTTGGTGCCGAGCATGAAGAGCAGCTTGTAGCCGGTGAGTGTCTGGTCGAATTTCAGACTGACCGTTCCGCCTCCGTTGCTATCGGAGATGGCTCCTTTGTTGCTCGGGACGGCGCAGATGATCGGCGCCGCCTTTGTGTCGTAGATTACCGGCACAGGGTTGCCGCCGTCGCTCATAGCGAACGGAAACGAGAGGGTATATGTATTGTTGGCGGTGCGCAAAAGCGTTGCTCCGTCGTTGTATGGCATATATGCGAAGAAGTCGAACGACGAAGCCTTGGTGTATTCAGTCCAGCGCTTCTTTGTCGCAGTGTCCCAGCCGTATGTCGCCACGTTGTAGGTGGCAGTTTCATTGTTGAATATGGTGTTTGCAGCCGACGCATAGCGTTTCGGCATGTCGTAGTATCCGAATGTGCCCATCGTTGCGGGATGGCGCGTAGGGTCGTAGGCCTCGTAGGGGTTGGCGCGTGTCGCTGTTTTTTGCGGTTGCGCCGAGAATGAGATGTATCCGTGGTTGTCGGCTTGCTGTATGGGCATGTCGGAACCCTCGCAGGCAGAAAGCGTTGCGAGAAGCGCTATAGCGGTTATTTTTGAGATATGTTTCATTCTTGTAGTCAATTCTTTTTACCAGTCTTCAGTGCCTGAGCCGTTGTTTTTTATGTCGGCACCGGGAAGCCATTGCTCCACCATCAAATCGTTGAAAGAGATGCTGTCGCCGGTGTCTGACAGTTTGAATATGTAAGTGTATTGGCTGCCTGCTTTCCATTGCATGTATTGCGCCGGCACTGTAGCCGACACCGTTTTTCCGCCAATGTTGATGGTTATGGTGTATGCTCCCTGTTCGTAGGGGATGTTGGCGAGCGGCGGCACGTAGTACCATTTATTGTAGAGAGTAGGGTCTTTGAGAATGTGTATCTGGTCGCCAGCCTCCTCGTAGGGAGTGGTGAGAACCAGGAGTCCGGACGCATCAGCCGCTTCCGACTTCGACATCGTGAGAGTAGGATATGTGCCTGTCGGAATGCCGGTGAGCGGATAGGCGGCGTCGATGGTGCCGCGGAGAGGGGTGTCGGCTTTTGCCGGGGTGTCGATGAAACGGCTGTCGCGGAACTTTATGTCGCTTATCGCAACGTTGGTCGTTCCGTCAGGATAGGTGAAGCGGAAGCGCACCTTTGCGATTATCGGCGCGAAAGTCAGAGTGACGCACGACCCGTATGCCGGCGATGTCGACGAAGGGGAGGCAAGCCAAAGGCGGCTTGCGTATGGTGTTGAAGTAGCGGTTGCTGCTTCAGAATATTCAAAATTAAAAGACAAGGTAGCGGTAGCGTTGTCGCCCGAGCTGACCGAAGTCTTTACATCTGGATTGAAGGGACTGTATGCGAAAAAGCGGTAGCTCGTTGCCGAGTAGTCCCAATATTTTATTGTTTGCAGGGTGGCAGTTATAGGATTTTCAATGCCAGCATATTCCCAGTCGGCAGTGTTTGTCGTAGAGCTGCCGGCAGAGCCCTGATTGTATGACATTTTATATCCGTCCATCACAATTTGCGGCGATGACGGGTTCGGGGAGTTTGTTGTGGTTTTATATCCCCATGTGCGGAACGTCTGGAAGATAGTCTCGAGACCGTTGCCCGCTGCTTTTGTTTTTGCATCCTGCCAGTTGTTGTTGGTGCTGCTGAAGGCGATGCTTGTCTGTGTATTGTCCGGTTCGGGCACTATTGGTTCGTCCGGCTCGGATTGCGAGCAGGAGAATAGGGAAAGTCCCAACAGAGGAAATATTAGGATGCGATGTTTCTGCATGTCTTCTTGTTTTTTTAAAGACGGGCGGGGGAGAAACCCCCGTCCGACATATAAATGTGTCCGAGGCGTGTGAAAACACACCTCAGACACAATGTTTTTAGTCAGAATCCAAGGCGTGAGCCATGGAGAAATAATTAGTTATTGACAACTTTGACAATCTTGTATGACTTTTTGGTTCCATTGTCGTATTCAACAGCGTAGTATGTTTCTGTAGCCGGGTCGGTTGCAACACCTGTCCACTTGAGAGCATTTACTTTGAGAGTGTAGCCTGGACCTGCCGGAACTTCTGTTACGGTAGTGGCAAAACCATCAGCAGTCTCTGTCACAACCATCTTCTTGCCTGCGTAGTCGGTGACAGTCCAAGTCTTGTCAGTAGCGTTGTTGGTTCCGTTCACGAGAGCGTTGGCAACGCTTGCCTCGTTGATTGTCTGAGTGGCACCGGTTTCGAGAGTTACGGTGTACAATTTCTGAGGAGCTACAGTAGCGCCGGCAGAATATACTGTTGCATAGATGTCGGTGCCGTCAACATATTCTTTGCCGTTGGTAGTAACCTTGTTGTCCTTGTAGCCGTATGTAGTGATGCTGTTGTCAGAAACCGTGGTGATTGTTTCCTGGAGACCGTTTGCCTCATTGTCAACAACAACGGCGTCGAAAGAAATAGCAGTCAAACCAGTGCTTGTGCCGCCGGTAGAGCCATTGGTGTCCTGAGAGATTTTGAAGATGTAAGTGTAGGCATATCCAGACTTCCATTCAGTGTATTGGGCAGGAACGGTTGCAGTGGCACCCTTCACGTTGATTGTCTCATTAGTACCGTCGACAGAAGTGAGCTTGTAGTCGATGCGCAGAGTGATGGCGCTTGCCGCACCTTCCGACGGAAGCACGTTCTGATAGCCGTCGCCGCAGTAAGAAGGATCCGCTGCATTCTGGCTGAGGTAAGTTTTACCTGCAGGAATCGTGCCTTCGGCCTGGTTGTTGTAGTTGACAGCGCCGAATCCTTTATGATTCAATACGGCAGTCTCACCTGCAGTTGCTGATTCAGTGAATTTTACGTGAGCTTTGTTGTAGTCTTTCTCAGCAGCGTGTTTGGTACCTGTTGTAGGGAAGAACACTGTCAATGTGCCGGAGTTGTTGAATGTTCCGATGAGTGTGCCTTCTGGGTTGGCTGTGGCTGTGGTGCTTGTAGCATCGTAGAACTTCACGTCGCTGATTACATAACCTGGGACAGTCTCGAAGAGAGCCATGCGCACCTTGCTGGCAAGGTGGCGGAAACTCATTGATACAGTCTTGCCGTAGTCTTCCCTATTAACAGTCTTCATGTCGGAAATGTAGCACTCGCTGAGAGTGTTTACGTTGCCGGAGAGAGTGTAGGCGGCAGTGGCGAGATTGGCTTTGTCAACGTGTGTCGGAGTGGCGTATTTTGACGCCGCATCTTTTTTACCCATTGAGAAAGCTATGAAATCGTAGGATTTGCAAGAGTGGTCCCAATACTTGATGGTCTGCTGCGTTGCTCCGCTCTGTGCGAGAGATTTGTCGGCTCCATTTACCTTCATGTCCTGATTAACATACTCCCAACCAGCACGGTTTGACTCGGTCGAGTTCTTTGAATCTTTGTTGAAGTTCACGTTGTAGTGGTCGAAAGCGTAATCTTCATTGTTGGCTGCGTCTGTCTTGTTGCCTTTGAAACCGACAACTACAAAGTTGTTGCCGAGGAGGCCTGCTGCATCGGCGCCTTCTGATGTGGCACGTGTGATTTTGCCTGTGTCGCCACCGAAGTTGATTGCGGAGGTGGCTCCATTTTGCTCATTTCCCTGAATTTCTCCCAAGAAATCGTCGCTTGAGCAGCTGGCGAGAGCCAATGCCGAAGCGGCTGCGATAAAATACTTGTTCATAAAATAAAAAAAATTAAAATAGTTTGTATTGTTTATTATATTTGAATTGCGTATTGATTACATATCGAATATCCATTCTTTCTCTTCGTAGTCCTCCACCACGGCATCGAAGCCGGAGCCTCCGGACCGGTTGGGTACCGGCACCTTGTCCATGTCGAGCTCCACCGTAATTACCCCTCCCCGAAACAGCCGTCGCGCTTGGTCGGTGACGTCGAACACGAACGTGGAGTCTTTGCCGTTGTAGAACTGCATTTTCACGTCAATATAGTGGCGGTTGTTAAGGTCGGCGTCCCTCACTTTCTGCAGCGATTCCAGATATGCCTTCGCGTCAAGTTTGCTCGGGTTTAGTTTCGGGATGCCGAAAGTAAGCACCTTTCCGCCTATCACGTCGACCTTGTCGCCGTTCTTGTCGGCAACGTTCTGCTTCATCCGCATGAAGAAGTTCACGGTGATGGCGTCAGCCCCCGTCACGCCTGTGTTGAGGTTTACGGAGCGAGCCATGCCGCTTAGATTGGCGTTCCCCTCTACGGCTGTCACCTTTCTGCCGTTGTGGTCGTTGTTGCGCAGAATCACTTGTACCAAATAGATGTAGGTCACTGGCTGCAGCTCCATCTCGAGCTGCCGTACCCAGCAGTTGCGGTTCTCGTCGAACGTGAATCCGTCCAGATTCTTGTTTATCTCAATTCCTCCACGGTATCCGGCAAACAGCTCCTCCGGCTGATAGAAGGAGCGCGTGAACTGCGGCGAGTTGTAGAGCGCCGGGTATATTGTCTGTCCGGTGTAAGCTGTGACGTGGTCGTAGGTGGTGTTCTCATCAATGCGCACACTCTGTACCCCGTCGGGAGTGTTGATGTTGTTCCAGGCAAGAATGTCCCAAAAACCGAAGTCGTATTTGGCTTGGACGTGGTTGCCTACAATCGAGTGCCTGTAAGGGGCATTGTGTGCACCGAACTGGACGTTGCCTGTGAAATAGCGGCGCACCTCGAAGGCGTCAGGCTCTGTGTAGCCGATAGTGCCGAACATTTCCTCGTCGGTGTTGTCCCATCCGTAGATCCACTCCGCTTGCCAGTCGTATTCGGTGTCGTACTTGAAAATGTAGTTCCATATCACTTTCAAGTCGAGGTCGACGGTCGGTATCTCCATATCGATGTCGGCGCCGCCCTGGTGGAGATGGAGCTTAGGCTCGCGCACGCATCCCGTTGCGACAAGGCATAACAATGCAAAACACATAACGGCAGCCTTGTTGCAGGCTTTGCGGCTTGCATCAAGGATGATTCGTGATATGAGTTTTGTTATATTGCGCATTGTTGCTATGTTTTGTCTAATAGTTGATTGTCGTTTCTCGGTTTCTGAAACTTACGCCTTTCTTGTTGTTGCGTCTGTAGAGCAGGTCGTAGCTGAGCGTTATCTCCACTCTGGTAGGGCCAAGCCACGAGAAGCGGTGCTGCCTCTTTTGGAAATCCTTGGCATCGCCGTACCACTTGTAGTAATATTGCTCTTTGTCGGTGTCGGGGTCTACAGGGCATTTCCACTGATAGGGGTCGTAGTTGGTGCTGAGATATCCCGCCTGCAGTCCGAACTCCAGCTTCCAATGTCCGGAGCGACCCAACGGGACGACATAGCCTATACCCAAACCAGCGCCCCAGCCTTCGCCTTCCCATCCGCGTTTCTCATCGAAGCAGATGTTATATAGGTACGCGTGCGCATATAAACTTAGATATAAGCCTCTGAAAGCCGCGCCTTCTCCCGGATTGCGTTTGCGGATGTCGCCGCTGCGCAGATAGTAGCGGGTGTGCAGCTGATAGTTTCTGACCTGAAAATATTTATGCTCATCATAGTGCTGCCACCAAGGGCAGTCGAAACTTGCCCCGTAGGTGAAATGACCATGAAGCGGATAATATTCCAACGCAACGTTTGGAATAGGGCAGAAGCGGTCGTAGCCCGGCATGTAGGCAAAGTCAAACAGCACGTTTGTCTTCACGCTCAGCACCTCGCGACGCGGCAAAGCCGAGGCGGGTGTTGTCGCTGGGATGATGTATGCCGGTGTGATGTCGGCATTTTGGATGCGCAGATGGCAGTCGGCGACAGTTGCCGGAATGGTTGCTGCTATAGGTCGTGGAGCCAGGTCGTTGCTGTCGATGTTGGCAAGCCTTTTGTCAACGACAATTATTCTCACTGCGCGCAGTTTCGGGAAATATTCTTTCAGCAGGTAGCGCCATAGCTTGCCGCCGTCGTGCCGCTTCATAGCCGCCTTAAGACGTTGGGTGTCGTCGGCGTAGAGTGTGATTAAGGAGTCGACATCATGGAATTTGGCGTCGTGTTTCAGCATCATCATGGTGTAGAGCAGGTCGTAGTCCTCAGCCACAACGTCGTATTGGATGTGGTCGGTGCCGATGCCGTAGCTTCGAAGCAGAGCGTCGACCGATGCGCGACGTTGGTTTGCCAGACGACGGTTGTTGTCGTATGGGCCTTCTGGAGAAGCGGCGGCACGTCCGAAAACAATACCCCTATCTCCCAGCCTTTGAAGCTCTGGGATAAGCACATCAGTAATCCATTCCCTATCTTGGTCGCTGATGTTGATTCTATTTACAACAAATTTTATTGGGCGCGAATTTTGGATAAAGATGCTGTCGGCGGTTATTCCTTCAGCAGCCATATCCATTGCGAAACCAATAATTAGTGTAATTATCAGTTTGGTATATCTCACTCTTTTTTACCTATTCTTTTAAACCTTTTTATGCCACAAACACTGATTAAAGTTGGGAAGTATGGTGCTGTGACATACCTATATTAATCGTTAATGTGTGGATTAAAATATAACCTGCTTTTAATAGCGGATGCAAATTTACAAAGAATACAAATACGGGGGGGGGGGAATTTAAATATTTTTTTGTTGTTGATGCTGTTATTTTATGTTAACGAAGCTTTGGCTTGGAGATATTCGGCGAAGATGCGGGCTGCGCTCTCCACCTTGGCAGCGCAAGGACGCGACTTGTAGTATTCGGCTGTGCGAGGCGATGCCTCGTAGGTCGACACTGCTTTGTCGTGGCCTTTCAGTCCGAGAATTTCGGCGCAGATGAGCGAGCCGTTTTGCTCGCGCGATTTCTCAAGAAGCTGTTGTACAACCTTGTAGCAAGCCGATTTGCCTTCGCGGTCGGCACCGTCGGTCTGACCGCAGTCGAGACCTGCCAGCGCCACAATGCCCGACACGGCGCCGCACATCATCCGCAGCCTCCCAACGCCGCCGCCGAAACCTGCGGCAATGCGTTTTGCGAGGTCGTCGCTGAGCCCGTAGATGTCGGCGAAAGCCGCCACCACTGATTGGCAGCAGCCATAGCCTTGCATAAAATTGTCGACAGCGCGCTGCACGCGCTCTTCAAGTTCCGGTGATAAGGTAGTATAGTCCATAGTTATGAAAACAGTTCCATTTGCTCTGGAATGTTGGGGTTCGTGTGACTCTTTTCCGGTTCTTTATGATTCTCTATTTCGGGTTCTTCAGGCTCTTCGGCAACGATTGGAATTGCGTTTGTCGGCGGTGTGGGCATCAGCCAGTCGGAATATTCGGTTGTGTAGTCGATGGCAGATATTCCCGACAGCGGAGCCGCATGGTGTTGAGCCTTTTTCTTGGCTTTCTTTTCTGCCTTTTGGATTGAAATCTCGTTTTTTGCTGATTCCAGCTCGTCTTTCAGCGCCACAATCTGTTGGCGGAACTCCTGCTCCTTGTCGGCATAGTGCTTTTTGTTGCGTTCCAATTCCTTTTTCAACTGCTCGTAGACAGAAGAAATCTCGTCTTTCGTGCTGTTGAGGTCGTCGATTTGCAATTGTTTTTGCGACAGCTCATTGTTGAGTTTCTCCACGGTGTCTTCGAGCTTGGCGCGAGTGACTTCGATTTCAGCCATCTTTGCGGTGTCGCCGGTCTCGTTAAGTTTCTCGTGCAAGGCATAGAGCTCGTCGTTCTGGCTTTGGATTGTGGACCGCATGCTTGCCAACTCATTGTTGCGCACGGCAAGTTCGTTTTGGAGCTTTTCCAGTTCCTCGCTGCTTGTCGCTGGGGCATTTTTCAGCGCTAACTTTTCATCTTCGGCTTCGGCGAGTTTGCGTTTTGTCTCTTCCAGCTCTAAGGTGGCCTGCGAGAGAGCCGTAATGCGTGCCGTCAGCGCTTCTGCTTCGGTTTTGGCGTTGTTTTTTGTGGTCTCGAGTTCGGCGTTTAGACGCTCGATTTCCGCCTCCTTCTCGTTTGCGTCGTCGGGTTGTGATGACAATTCGGCAATGCGTGCCTCCTTCTTCGCCACGTCTGCTTTGGCGGCAAGGATTTGAGCCGCCGAGTCGGTGGCCTTGCGTTCGGCGTCGGCTTTGATTTCGGCAATTTCGTTTTGCAGATTCTCGTTTGCCGCGCGCAAGTCATCGTTGTCCTGTCGCAATGCCTGCAGCGCCTCATCGTTGACAGCTGCCACTTTGATTTTGTTCATCAGACTTTTGCATTCCAGCTGATACTGCTCGCGTTCAGCCTCCGCTGAGGCAGCGCGGTTTTCCAATGTCGATATGCGGTCGTTGAGCGTGGTTTTCTGCCTGTCAAGGCTTAGAATGCGGTTTCGCAGCTCTTCGTTTTTCGTCTTGTATTCGTTCATCTGCTTTGAAGCCTCCGACGATTTGTTGGCAAGGTCCATACGGTCTTTTTGCCATTGCTGGCGAGCGGCTTCCTCGGCCTCCTGCTTGATTTGCTGCAGGAAGTCGGTGAGCGTTGATCCGATGAGGCTTCTCACGTAGTTGGCTTGCGCGTCTTTGTCGATGCATTCGCGCACGTATTCCGGCAATGACGTGTTGAGCACAGAGGTTACCTTGTCGACCACTTCATCGCTTATGGCGTCTTCAACATCCTTCTGTGAGATTTTAGCCACTTCCGGAACAGGCGGTGGCAATGGCTTTTCGTTTTCTTTTTTGAACGGGTTGATGTAAGACGGCGAGTTTGTCTGCGATGAGTTCTCGTTGCCCATATCTTCTTTGTCGGGAAAACCCAACATTGCTTTTAGGTTGTTTATGATTGACATATGTTCAGTTATCTTCTGTTGTTGGTTTTACAATGATTCCTAATCCCGTCTTGCCGTTTATTCCGATTTGCAGCGGTCGGCTGAAACGCACGGAGCGCAAATGGTCGGACTCGTAGACGGCAGGCATGCTGTCGAGATATTCAATGTCGCAGATGTCGCCGTTTTTGTCGTTTATGGTGAAATATCCGACGCCGAACGATGTGAGATTCTGAAAGAAATGCGTGCCCTGGCTTGGCTCTATGCGGTATCCCGGCAGTGCCGTTTCTGCAATCACGCGTGCGGCTGAGATGTGCGCCCATTTCACGGGGATGCCCAGTGCGGGGTCGCTTGAGCCCCATCGTCCGGGACCTATCAGAATATATCCCTTGTCAGCTTCTACGTATGACTTGTTGAGCTTCTCTATCTCGCGTGCCACCATAGGGTTGTTGAACGAGGAGAAGTTCTGCGTCTTGACATACACCACATCGGTGACACCGTCCATCATGCCGTGTCCGAGAGCGCTGGACGTCTTCATAATCAGTTGGCTGTCGGATGTCTGCATGATTTTCTCATCGAGCATCTCTTTGCGGTCGACAATCGGACGTATCTGCAACCAATATACGTTGCCTTTTGTCTCTCCGTGCTTGTCGATGCATCCGGCAAATTCGATTTCCACCGGACGACGCATCTCTTTTTCTCCTTCGGAAAGCATGAAGTCTACAATCTCAGCAAGCGGGAATGCTTTGTGTTGCAGCACGTTGGCGAATGTAACCACGCGGCGTCCGTTGCCGTATTCGCTGTCGCGAATCACTTGGTCGTAGGGGTCGAAAGTCGACACCATATAGCGCAATGAGCCATTTTTTGCCGCGTCCTGCACACGTATTTTCTTTATGTTGAACCCGTCGTCGACCTTGAATCCGCCTTCAACGTCTTTAAGGTCAAGGGCGTAGAGTTGGGTCTGTGTGTCGCGCAGGGCAAGGTCGAGAGTGCTTGTTTGCAGCACTTTGTCGGGATGTCTTGGCGAAAAACGCAGTGCCAGACCTCCGTCAACGATGTATTTTCCGAGTCCTACGGCAATTTCTGCCACTCCGTCCTCGGGCATCTCGTCGTTGATGGGGTAATAGTTGAGCGAGCGGCCCACTCCTGCAAACGATGGGTAGTAGTATCCGTCGTGCTCCGCGCCAGCCACCTCTTGTATGATTATAGCCATCTTTTCTTGGTCGATAAGATTGCTTGTGGCGGTCATGTATGCTTTGCTGTCGGCATAGAACACTGACGCATAGACGCTTTTTATGGCGTCGCCGAGCAGATGCAGCATCTCCTCCTTGTTGTCGAGACGCGGCACCATATATGTGGAGTATATGCCGGCGAAGGGCTGATAATGCGAGTCTTCGAGAAGGCTTGAGCTGCGTATCGCCAACGGCTTGTCGATAACCTCAAACAAGGCAAGAAAGTCGTCTTTAAGCTGCGACGGCAGTTTTGCGTTTATGAAACAACGCAGAATCTCCTCGTCGGGGGCGTCAGACAGGGCGATGGGATATAGGTTGTTTTCTTCCATGAATTGGTCGAAAATGTCGGTGCAGAGCACCACCGTTCGCGGAATTGACACTGTGACACCGTCAAAATTGTCGCATATCGGATATTTCTTTATTATAGAGTCGATGAAAGCCAGGCCGCGTCCCTTGCCGCCAAGTGAGCCTTGGCCGATGCGGGCGAAATTGGAGTAGTAGTCGAAGCGGTTTTTCTTGAAAATGGCAACGACTCCTTTGTTCTTCATCCTGCGGTATTTCACAATCAGGTTGAAGAAGAATTTCTTTACCTCTGCCGCCTCGCTGATTTCGCGGAAACGATGGGCTTGAATGATTTCGGCGATGGGAAACATCGCGCGCGAATACAGCCACCGCGAGATGTCGTTGCGTGAGGCGTGGTACAGCAGCGACTCGTCTGGAATCTTGAATAGGTTGTCCTGAAACTCTTTCAGGTCGGTTATGCGCATCACTTCCTCTTCGGTCTCGGGGTTGCGTATCACGAAATCACCGAAACCGAAATTGTCGGTGATGATGCGCCCAAGGTCGACAGGAAACTTCTTGGAATTCTTGTCGAGAAACGAGATGCCCATTTCTTTGGCGTAGACAGCATTCTCGGTCTCTGACGATTCCATAATGATGGGGACATAGGGGTCGATTTCCTTTATCTCTTTGGCAAGGCGGATGCCGGCGTGCTTGTCCTTCTCTCCGTCTCTGCTGAACGACACGTCGGTGATTACACCGAGAATCTCGTTCTTGTACTTGTTGTACAAAGTCATCGCCTCCTCGTATGTGCGTGCTAAAATGACTTTTGGGCGTCCGCGCATACGGAGCATCTGCTCGTGCTCATTGAGCGCTTCGGTTGAGAAAATTAGCGATTGCTTCAGCAGAAACTTGTATAGGTGGGGCAACACTGATGAGTAGAAGCGCACGGAGTCTTCCACAAGCAGTATGGTTTGGATGCCAACTTCAAGAATGTCGTTGTCGCTGTTCATCTTGTCTTCCATCAATTTGATGATAGCAAGAAGCAGGTCGACGTTGCCGAGCCAGCTGAACACATAGTCGACGCCGGAGAAGTCTTCGTTGGCAAGACGCCGCGACACTTCGCGAGAGAATGGAGTCAATACGATAAACGGAATGTCGGGATAGCTTGTCTTGATGTTTTTGGCTTCGCGGAATGTGAGTCCGATATCGTTGCCAGGCATCGCGATGATTAAATCGAACGACTTGCTTCTTAAAAGATCGTGGGCGTCCTCGTAGCTGCTTGCCTGTGCCACGCGAGGGGGAGAACTCAGATTGAGCGATGTGTACTCAAAATACAGCTGCTCTTCGATGCGTCCGTCTTCCTCCATCATGAAGGCGTCATAGGGCGAGGCGATGAGAAGCACGTTGTAGATGCGGCGCTGCATCAAATCTTGAAAAGCAGTGTCGCGCAAGTAGAGTTGACTAAGTTTAGCCTCGTTCATTCGTTCTCGTTTTTCTATTCTTGTACAAATTTACGGAAATCTGACGTATTATAAGAATATTTTGCCATGAATGTTTATAAAAATATGTCTGCTCTTAAATATATAATAATGTGTGTAAATAATTGGGGCTTGTTTCTGTCGCAAAAGAAGGAAAACGGGGTGAAAAAAGTTTCCGAAATAAGTGACGGAGAATCAATGTGTTGTGAAAAATGTTGAAAAAAGGGGCAAAAAAAGATGCGGAAAAGTTTGGTGGGAAGCGCAAAAGGCAGTACCTTTGCAACCGCAAAAGCGAAACAGACCGGTGGTCGTGAAGCTTTGGCGTGATGCCGGAGGGCGTCGGACCGGCGCGGACGCGGGGTTCTTGAAAAGAAACTTGAAAAAAAGTTCGCGAAAAATTTGGCGGTTAAAAATAAAGGCAGTACCTTTGTAACCGCTTTCCGAAAAGGAAACGGCGCAGAGAACATTGAAATGATGCGATAAAGAGACAAGACGAAGGAAGAGGGCGGAAGC
>ERZ773165.427-NODE-427-length-33357-cov-69.793346_pt1 | contig 33357 bp, 23 predicted proteins | sample MGYA00581003_ERZ773165 | MGnify/ENA primary metagenome ERZ773165 (study PRJEB29015, sample SAMEA2737817) | human gut metagenome | biome: human gut; feature: human-associated habitat; material: faeces | place: China | collected 2012 ... | reverse complement strand
AGCTGGCGGTGATGGTTAACGGCACAACCTATGCTAAAAAAATTGAGGTTGAACACAAGAAACGGAAACATAGTTATAGATATAAAAAAAATAAACTGCCGTTTTTTAACATTTTAAGCCATAAATAAGCCTTTTATTAATTTATTAATGTTAATATAAGAGAAACATTAATTTTTTGCTTATTTTTAGAAAAAAAAGCATTTACTTTGCAGCCAATTTCATATTAGTAACGAAAAAATAGATATTTATGAGTGCATTCGGAATTTTTGCAGCGATACTGACATTTGTATATGTCATCTATTATGCAGTAATGATAAGCATGGATTTGTTTGGCAACAAGAGCCAACAAAAAGATAATGTAGAAGTCATTGCTTCGCTTGACAACAAGCATAATGAGGAAGCAGTTGACGAGACTCCTACATTTGTTGACGAAGAAGGTGTCACAGATCCAATAAAAGCACCTGCTGAAAACGCCGATACTACAGTCTCGGAGGATGTAAAGCAGGAAGTGTCTGAGGAAGACATTGCTTCTGCCGACAACAATATTCTTTACCAAGAAGCAAAGGCTGCAAAAGACAAAGCAGCAGAATTACAAATTCATTCTGATGCGGACTTAAATGTAGATCAATTTGATGATTGGTTCAGAAATAGTTTGATTGAAAAGGAATCTGCAACTGAAAGCTTCTCTTAATATATATGGCTATGAAGGGAAAGAAATACATATTTCTATTATTGGCTTTGTTACTCTTTACCCAAGAGACATTTGCCGTTTGTGGCTCTACCGATTATAGCGGTAGCAGTGGAAGACTATATAATATGGTTGTATATGTACTGGCAATGTGTTCCTATGTAATGCAGCTCATGTATGCCATCGCCACCTTGTTTTCACTCTATAGTGCAACAAGCATTTATATCAAAATGCAAGCTGGAGAAGAAGGCTTTACAAAAAGCATCATTATGCTTGTAGGTTCAATTCTGTTTCTGTTGAGTGCGACAATTGTGATGCCAGCTTTCTTCGGTTTCAACTATGGTGTAACAGATAGATTATTTTAATTTTTAATTTACATATATTTTAAACAAAAAATGAATCAAACAATTGTAAAGTTCACGGCTTGCGCTCAGGGAGCGGCAGCCGTAGCCTTCAAGAAGGCAAAGTCTTTGGTAAAGAACCCTCGTGTGGCAATGGTTGCAGCATTCTTGCTCGTATTCACCGTTTCTACATTTGCTCAGGACATCGATTCTGGTGTTAAGGCAATTAATTCTTCAACCGAATCTTTGAAGAAGTATGTGCCTGTCGTTACTAATCTTTGCTATGCCTTGGCTGGTATCGTTACCATCATCGGTGCAATTTCTGTTTACATCAAGATGAACAATGAGGAGCAGGATGTCAAGAAGAGTATCATGATGATCGTTGGTGCTTGTATCTTCCTCATCGCCGCTGCACAGAGTTTGCCATTGTTCTTCGGTTTGTAATCGTCGAGTATGGCAGAAGAAAGGGGCGATTACCCAGACTACCCAGTATTCAAGGGGCTTCAAAAGCCCCTTGAATTTCTGGGTCTTCGAGGTAGATACATATATTGGGCAGCAGCCACGGTTGGTGGAGGTCTTCTTTCATTTCTGATAGGCTACATCGTCTTTGGCTTCTTAGTTGGTTTGATTTTGATAACATCAATTTTGGGATTCGGTGGTGCTATGATATTCATCAAGCAGCACAAGGGGCTTCATTCAAAGAAGTCACCTACAGGCATTTTCATTTTTGCCCATTTTTCCCGATATTGATGTTTTTTAGTAAAGTTACTATATATATGGTTGTTATTATTGTTATACTCGTATTCGTTTCCATCCTTTCAGGAATGGCTCTTTCCATTTGGGCATTTGGCACTGGTAACAAAAGAGCCAAGATATTCGAGGACATCTATTTCAGCGTCGAGGATGTAGAGAACAAAGGAATCATCTACACCAAGAAAGGAGATTATTCGGCTGTATTGGAAATGGAGAATCCGATAAAGAAATATTCAGCCGACACAGATAGCTATTATGATTTTACAACTCTCATGGCATCAGTCATACAGGTGCTTGGAGAGGGCTATGCCCTGCACAAGCAGGACGTTTTTGTCAGAAAAAACTTTGACATGAGCAGAGTTGCAGCCAAAAAGAAGAAAGGTAGTAAGAAAGCCTTTCTTTCTGAGGCGTACTTCCGTTTCTTCAACGGACGTGAGTACACAGAGGCAACCACTTATCTTGTTATTACTCAAAAAGGAAAGAAAGGAGGCATCCACACCTACGATAACTCCAAGTGGAGAGATTTCCTTGTGAAAATACAAAAAGTATCTGACCGATTGAAGAGCGGTGAGATAAATTGCCGTTTCTTATCGGCTGCGGAATGCAAAGAATATGCAGACAGATTCTTTGCTTTTGATTTTAAAAATAAGAATATATCCATGACCGACTTCAAGGTTGACAGTGAGAAGATAGGCATGGGAAATAAACAAATAAAGGTATATAGCCTGTTGGACGTTGACAATATTGGATTGCCTGGCAATATACGTCCTTATACAGATGTGTCTGTCAACAATGCTGTAATATCACAAGACTTGTTGGCAGACATCGATCATGTGCCTGGCGTGGATTCTATAGTTTATAATCAAGTTATCTTCCTTCCTAATCAGAAGAGGGAAATGATGAAACTTGATAAAAAGAAGAACCGTCATGCCTCTATACCGAACCCGAACAATCAGATTGCCGTTGAGGACATCAATGCTGTACAGAATGAGCTTGCACGAAACGGAAAAATCCTCGTATATGCCCATTATAATTTAATCGTACAGACAAGTTCCGATTATGATTTTCAGAAGGTAACCAACAGCCTGGAAAATATCTTTGCAAGATACAACATACATATATCCAAACGAGCTTACAATCAGTTGGAGTTATTTGTGGCAAGTTTCCCCGGTAACTGTTTCCGTTTAAATCAAGACTACGACCAGTTCCTTACATTGTCAGAGGCAGCCTTGTGTCTTATGTACAAGGAACGTCAAGCCGTTGGTGACGATTCTGCTTTGAAATGTTACTATACCGACCGTCAAGGTTTGCCGTTGGCTGTTGACACATCGGGAAAAGAGGGAAAGAAGAGATATACCAATAACTCAAATTTCTTTGTTTTGGGTCCGTCTGGTTCCGGCAAATCATTTTTTATGAATACTGTTATGCGTCAGTATCGTGAGCAGGACACCGATATAGTCATTATTGATACTGGTGACAGTTACGAAGGACTTTGCAGCTATTTTGATGGAACGTACATCAGCTACTCCAAGGAAAAGCCAATCTCTATGAATCCGTTCAAGGTTACGGATGCGGAGTATAATGAAAACTTCGGAGAAAAGAAAAATTTCTTGAAGAGTCTCATATTCCAATTGTTCAAGGGAGCAGAGTTCCCAACCAAGCTTGAAGATGCAGTCATCAACCAGACAATCGTAGAATATTACGAGGAATATTTTCATCCTTTCGAAGGTTTCAATGAGGAAGAGAGAATAGAGATGAAAAACAAACTTTTACTTGAAGACAAGAAAAATGGCGAGTACGATAAGTTTGAAGAAGAACTTGAAGAGCGTTATGGCGATGAATACGAGATAGAGGAACTTGAATATAAGAAACTATCAGATCGAGACAAACGTGTTACAGAAAAGTTGAAAGCCGTAATCGAAGACAAAGCAGCCACTGAAGGCGAGAAGGAAGTTGCTCAACGAGCTTTACAACGTCTCACTCCAGAAGTAATAGAGAACAAATATCTCATGCGTATAGAGCATCAGATAGATAAGATAGAGCGTCAGAAAAAGAAGTTGAAAGTTACAGAACTCAGTTTCAATTCTTACTATGAGTTCGCAGTAGAGCGTATTCCTCAGATAATGAAACTGCAGAATATTCAGTTCAACATCCATGACTTTGCAACAATTCTCCAAGCTTTCTACAAAGGTGGTGAGAATGAAAGCATCTTGAATAATGATATTGATGGTTCTCTGTTCGATGAAAAGTTCATTGTCTTTGAGATAGACAAGGTGAAGGATGATCCTGTCCTCTTCCCTATCCTAACCCTTATCATCATGGATGTGTTCACACAGAAAATGCGTATCAAGAAAGGTAGAAAATGCCTTGTAATTGAAGAAGCATGGAAAGCCATTGCTACACCAGTGATGGCAGACTATATTAAATATCTGTATAAGACAGCTCGTAAGCATTGGGCTATGGTGGGTGTGGTAACACAGGAAATCCAGGATATTACCTCTTCACCTATCGTTAAGGAAGCCATCATCAATAACTCAGATGTGTTCATGCTTCTTGACCAGAGCAAATTCAAGGATAAGTTTGATGATATCAAAGCAACTCTTTCTCTTACAGATATAGATTGCAAGAAAATATTCACTATCAACCGTCTTGACAACCATGAAGGTCGTTCACGATTTCAGGAAGTTTTCATCAAGCGAGGACAGGACGGTGAGGTGTATGGAGTTGAGGAACCGCCAGAGTGTTACATCAACTACACTACAGAGAAGGTAGAGAAAGAAGCATTCAAGTTCTACAGAAAACAGCTCAAAGGGAGCTATCAACATGGCATTGAGGTGTTTGTAAAAGACTGGAAGGACAGCGGACTTGACTGCACATCATTTGCCAAGCTCGTTATGAAGGAAGGTAAAATGTACAATCAAATGAATAAAAAATAATATGTTTATGCGTAGAATAATAGTTCTCATATTGATGTCAGCGGTTATTCAAACAGTGTCAGCAGGTTGGCACAATATAAACGTTGATTTTACAACCATTACAGCAATGGGTACAGCTTATGGTGTGGAAGGAGCCGAGGAAGGTAATACTGCAACTGCTCTTGACTCCATATTTCAACATTATAAGAGCGGTAGCATAGCGATGGCAGGAATCTTTGTATCAAAGAAGAATGACAGGGATGCAATGCGTAATCCGGGATTGTTCGCCTCAGAGGAGAACTATTATTATAAGCGCATATACAGCCTGGTGAAAGACGGCATAATGCCAAAGTTCATTACCGTTGCAGCACAGTTTTTAAAATATCCAGAGAATGCTCTCTATTGGGGGCCTTACCTGCTCAAAACGACTTCAAATGTTGAAAACCTGTGTAAAGAGTTTGAGCTGGTTGCCACAAATGGCAAACGGTCATTCAAGGACATTAAGTTTCTTGTTGTAAGCGATGACCTGAAAAAGTTGTTTGACCTTGCCCAACTTGGAAATGTGGATTGGAAAGCTTTGCTTGACAAACTTGGTGATTTTGGTAAGGACTTGTCAAAGGATGATTTGAAGAAAGACATGAAGCACTTCGGCGATGTCATTGCATCCGCTGGACAACAGACTGTAGATGCCAACTTGGAGAAGGTAAGCAAGATTGGTAACATATTCCATTCATCAACGGATTCTATTTGGATGATGTACGATAAGTTCAGAGACACCTATGAGCAAGTGAAGAATGGTGCAAAAGTCAAAGACCTTCTTATGCAGGTTATAGTCACTCCTGATGCAGCAGGAGTAGCCAGACTTTTTAAGATAGATGACTACAATCTCACTGGATATATTACAAATTATCTAAAGGAGCTGAAAGGTCAGTATTATACACAAAGATGGTATATCTATACAGAAGACAGTGGCACAAAGGTTATTTGCACATATAAACCAGACTCTTATGAAGATCGTAATGATTCTCGATGGAATACAGCATGGAATCATTATATAAGTCCAAAAGATAATGAATATTGTCACTCTTTAACTACAGCAGAGAAAAATGAGATTAAAAACAAGGCAAATTCTTTGTCGGGATGGAATCAAGAAAAGGTAAATGTATATAATCAAAATAACCCAGGGCATACTTGTAGTATAACTTATACATTAAATCATGAAGACCGCCGGGAAAGTTATAAACATGGATGGGGATCAACCCACCATAAACGACATTGTTTCTATAGTTATTCTGTTAAAGTTGTAGATTCATGGTACATCAAGCAAGAAATCTATGAGGAAACTTTCGACTCTCAGAGTATGGATAAGGAAACTTTTGAGGCGAAGCTGAAAGCTCGTTTGAAAAGTTATAATGACAACTTAGACCCGAATGATGAAAATTATGGAAAGGTCTATAAGCTTGGCAGTGATGTCCCTCGTTTTTATACGATGGCAGATGAAAAGAAATTGGAAGGTTGCAATACTGTGTCTTTCGTTGCCAACTGTAATGGAGGAGCCAATCTTGGCGAAGGATCTTTCAATTGGAAGGAGAACAGCAAATCGCAAAAAGGAAGTCTGACAGAACAGTCAAAACAGTTTGCGATGGCAAATAATCCTGACCAATCTTCTGATGGCGGTGACAAGGAGCTGTTGCAACAGAAGCAGCAATATACAAACGAAGTAAATTCTTTAAAGAAACAAATTTCTGCCAACGACAAGAAACAACAGGACTTGATTGACAGGATTCGAGCAGCAAAGCAAGCCAACAATTATCCATTGGCAAACCGACTACAGAAGGAGTACGATTCTCTTGATGCAACAAACGCACAATTGCAAAATCAGTTATCTGTGGCTCAGAATAATCTCAACCAGACCAACCAAGCATTGACTGAATATTATAATGATATGTCGGACAATTTGGATGGAGCCTATCGCATACCATCCAATATGCGAGAGTTGCAAGCCATGTATAAGTTGCAGTGGCAGGATGAGGGAGAATGGGTTAACGGCAGTGGCGAATACACATTTGTCAGACATGCCTATTGTCCTTCTGCAAAAGCGAATGTCACATATACCGCAGTTCTGAAACTGGCTCGAAAGCCAAAGTATTTCCTTGGCATAAGAATCCACCGTCCAATCTTGTCGGTTGATTTCACCCTGTCTGGCAATTCAAGTGCCGAGAATGTTGTGGAAGTTATGAAACTCGACATGAAAAAGACAGAGAAAGAGCGTACTGAAGAAGTCAATAAACGACTGAAGGAATTGATGAAAGACATGCCGGATTGCAGTATAAGCATCAGATATGAATATTCCAACAAGGTTGACACTTCTGATGATGAGTCAGATAACTCCATTCATCTGTTATGGGCAAGCGACCGACTTGATATTGCGAGGGATGTGGAATATCAGTTGACGGAGATTTATGCACAGCTTGTGTTCCTGGAACATGTTATGCAAGCAAGGCAGAGCCTTCTTGACTTTCTCAAACATCAGATACTTGATGTTGTGACCAGAAGCGGGCGTGGAACCATAGCAGAGTATTGTTTACAACGATGGGAAGACGCAAGTATTGCGGCAATGAGTAAGACGAATAACGTGAAGAAAGACAGTACGGCAGTTAATAATAATACAGGAAATAAATAATAAAGTTATGAGACGCAATATTATCAGATACATATTGGTTGTAATTTCCTTTTTTTCTGTTCTTGGAGTTCAAGCCCAAGGTGATGTTACTTCACTGGAGGCGATGATAAAGCACCATAAGAAGGTAAGAGGACTGTTGGAAGTGAGAGTTGCAGCCGAGCTTGGCGTTTTGGAATACCATAAGATAAATGCCAAGAAGGTGAATGACTACAGAACTGTTAGCGATACCTTGGACAGATACCGAAGGTGTTTTGATGTCGTTGACCTTATATTGAAGACTGGTGCAACAGCATTTCACACCGTGAACGCCTCCAAAAGAGTGTCCGCAAATATTAAGGGTTACTGGAATCTTGTAGATACCTATACCAAGAAGATACTTTTGCATGGTGCTATTTGGCCATCCGACACAATTATACTTACTACAAGTAAGAAGACTGTTAAGGCAATTGAGAAGGAGGCTAAAGAGCTAAAGTCATCATACAATGATTTTGTGCTTCTTGTCGGAGGGAAAAACTCACCCAAGGAAACTAAGGTGTTAGATATGATGGAATGCCTGGATAATATAAACACTTCCATTGACAATATAGATAATTATATAGCAGCAGCCTATTTGGAGTTGTGGGGCTACATGAATGTCCGTATGGGATTTTGGAAAAAAGAGATTTATCGAGCGAGAAGCATGAAGGAAATCCTTAATGGAGCCTATGGCGATTGGGTTAAAGCCCAAGCCAAGGCATACACCTGTTTGCAAGAGAAGAAAAGCTACCAGCCTAAACAGACACTTGGCGGTGGCGGACTTCTTGGAGAACGACGAAGAAAAGATCAATCAATATAAATAATGTGAAGTTATGAAAAGAAGAACTATAATTTATGTAATAATGTTGTTCGTAGCTGTTACCACTGTAAACGCCCAAAGTGTAACGAAAATCCATGAGAATGACATTATGAACCAGTTCCTTACAATGGAAACTGGAGCAGGAGCATTGACTCCTGCTGCATATTACAATACGTTTCATAAATCGTATCAGAGGGATGCCAACGAAAGAAACAAGCTCATATACCGAACTTCTGTTATGGCAGCCGTCAATGAGGAGAAAGCTCCTGCAGAAAAGATAGATTCCGACTATGTGGCAAGAGCAAAGATAGAGGCTTTGAATATTGAAAGCCGTTCCAAGGCTACAGATGTAACCTGGTTCTCAGAAAAAGCCAAAATCAACGGTAAACTCGAAATCTTCAATAGGAATATCAGCCGTATCGTTTCAAGTGGCGGAACCTCCGAGGATTACAGAACTTGGAGAAACATCTACAACTGCATAGAGACGGCTATAAAGTACATCCAGGATTCATATCTTGATATGGGTCAGCGGAAGAAGGAGTTTCTTGCCATCTATAGGGATATTATCAAGCGCAACAATCTTTTGGTACAGCAACTTCAAGTATGGAGAGGCGGCAAAAGAGCACAAGAACTGCTTGCCAACAGAACCAAGATTCAGCGTATTTCATCCACAAAGGTTATAGCACAAAATGCCCTTCGAAGATGGCAAACAGCTTTTGGTACTGATGGAATAGCAACAGGCAGATAAACAACAAGCAACTATAAAGTTTAATATATAAAAAGTTTAAAGACTATGTTTACATCACTATTATTGCAAGCCAGTGGAGCTACTGGAAGTGCGACTGGTGGAATGGCAGATTTTGTCACAGACCTCTCTAATACGATAGGTATAGACCTGTTTGATGAGGATATTGACAATGTGGTTTTCCAAACCAACGAGTTTCTTTGCAATTCCGACTTCATTGGTTCCCAAGGACCATTTTGGTGGATTCTACAAATGAGTATGGCATTGGGAGCGTTGTTCTCCATCATTGTGGCAGGTGGATTAGCCTACAAGATGATGGTTAAGAATGAGCCTATCGATGTGTTCAAGATTATGAAGGTGCTTGGTATTGCACTTGTCATGTGTTTTTGGTACCCACCAAGTATGTCAGGAATTGGGGGAAACAGCAACGCAAGCATCCTTGATGCGTTGGCTTACATACCAAACTGTATTGGTAGCTATACACATGACCTGTATGAGGCAGAAGCCGAACAGGTTAGTTCAAAGTACAATGATTTGGCACCTTTGTTAAAGAAACGAGACGAAAAGGTTGACAAGATTGCACCAGAAGGAAAGATTACGGCAGAAATCATCAAATCCGCACAGGCGCAGGACGTTACCAATCAAGTACAAGATGCTGATAGTATAGTTAAGGCATCTGCTTCCGCACAAAGACTTGCCGACAAAGCAACTTTTTCAGGAATCATTATCGGATTGGATAAGATTGTCATGTTTCTGTCGCTTGTAATTTACAAAATCGGATGGTGGAGCACGATATTCTGTCAACAGATATTGTTAGGTATGCTAACGATATTTGGTCCGATTCAATGGGCGTTCTCAGTATTACCGAAATGGGAAAGCAGTTGGGCGAAATGGCTGACGCGGTATCTGACCGTACATTTCTATGGAGCGATGTTATACTTCGTAGGATTTTATATTCTTCTTCTCTTTGATATAGTATTAAGTGTGCAAGTTGAAAACCTTACGGCGGTAACTACATCAGATAGTACGATAACGGCATACGTACAGAATGCCTTTATGACATGCGGTTACCTCCTGGTAGCATCAGTAGTTTCTTTAAGATGCTTGAATCTTGTACCAGACTTGGCGGCATGGATGATTCCAGAAGGCGATACAGCATTCTCTACTCGAAACTTTGGTGAAGGTGTTGCCTCTACTGTAAAGCAAAGCGCAATGGGTCTCATGCGATAATAATGAACTGTAAAAACAAAAACAATGGCAGTATTAAAGAATGTAGAAAACAAGATAAAGCTCGTAATGATTGTGAGCTGTCTGTTTCTTGTAGGCTGTGTTGTCATCAGTCTTGGCAGCGTTATTATAGCAAAGACTATGGTGGACGATGCGCATAAGAAAATCTATGTATTGGACGGGAACGTGCCTATTTTGGTTAAACAGACAGATATGTCTGAGACGTTTGAAGTGGAAGCAAAGAGTGACATTGAAATGTTCCATCATCTTTTCTTCACCCTTGCACCTGATGATAAGTATATTCAATATACCATGCAGAAGGCTATGTATCTCATTGATGAAACTGGCTTGGCTCAGTACAATGCCTTAAAGGAAAAGGGATTCTATAACAACGTAATCGGTACGAGCACTATCTGCAGTATATTCTGTGACAGTATAAAGCTTAACACCGATTCGCTTACATTCACCTATTATGGCAGACAGCGCATTGAGCGTAGAACGAGTATCTTGATGCGTCAGATCATTACAGCAGGTAATCTTAGGCATGTGCCGAGAACAGAGAACAATCCTCATGGAATTTTGATAACCAACTGGAGAACGTTGGTAAATAAAGACCTTGAAGAGCAGAAGAAATCAGATTATTAACCCCTTATAACTTTATAATATATGAGTTTAAAGAAAATCATAATCGGGGAACCGATGCCAGATAAGAACGACCCTAAGTATAAGGAGCGTTATGAGAGAGAGGTAGAGGCAGGACGTAAATTTGCCGAAAAGATAAAGTTGCCTTGGCTGTTTGGAAAAATTCAGCTTTGGGCGAATGACAACCGAAAAGCATTCCTCGTAATTGTCTTCGGTATAGTCATCGGCTGTTTTGCCTTGAACATATTTAATATGGTAAGAGCCTACAACCGTCACAATAGCCGTTCACATGGTGGAACAGCGGTAGAAAGAGTTGACTCTGCAATGCAGAACAATCGACATCAATTTAATAACAGATAAATATGAAAAAGATAAATTTCAAGCAACCGAAGTATATGCTTCCGCTTATCTTATACTTGCCAGTTCTCTTCGTGGGCTACATGCTCATTAAGACATTTCACACTGAGACGGCAGACACTACAGACCCTCGATTGAAGACTACAGACTATCTGTCAAGCGATTTGCCTGAGGCTAACACCGATAGTGTCCTTGGTAGTAAGATGGACAATACGGAAGATATGTACGGCAATATTTCAGACCTCTCTGGAGTGGAGAATGTCGAAAATGACAATGATTCTGTCAATAAGAAGCAGGATTATGATTCTCGCTACAGTGAGAGAGAAGCAAACCAATTAGAACAGCAGCAAGCCGAGCAAGAAGAGAAGCGTAAGCTGCGAGCCATGCAAAACAGAGTTCGCCAGGAGCGTAGAAGTCGTTCTACATCAAGTAATGATTTTGTTGCACCAGTCAGCGACTCAGAGATCGCAAGAGTTCAAAGAATGCGCCGACAGCGCAATTGGGAAGAAATGGACAGAGACCTTTCCGGCAATAGTTCCAATAACTATATGGCAGGAAGCGGTGGAAGTAGCACTGGAAGTTCGTCTTCAAGCATAAGTTATGATGAAGAAGGCAATCCTATATACAACAATCCTAATAGTGGTTCTTATAATGGGATGCCAGAACATGGCAATGGAGGTTCTTCCAACAATCATGCAGAAGGAGAAGAATCTCCTGAAAAAGTTGTCAAGAAGACAAAGCAGACTTCAGATTACTTCAATACCATCGGCGGCAGTAATGAGCAATCTAAGTTGATTACCGCCATCATCGATGAGAATGTGAAAGCCGTTGACGGCAGCCGTGTGCGCCTTCGTCTTCTTGATGATGTTGAGATAGGCGATGTCACCGTTAGGAAGGGAACTTACCTATATGCCATAATGAGCGGTTTCGGAAAACAAAGAGTGAATGGAAAGGTTGAGAGTGTCTTCTACAATGAGGAAATCATAAAGGTAAGCCTTTCTATCTTTGACACGGACGGACTTGAAGGATTGTATGTACCTATCAGCCAGTTCAGAGAAACTGCGCAAGATGTAGTAAGTTCAGCAATGCAAGGAAGTAATATCATAGATAACTCTTCAACCACAGGCTCAAGAGGTATTAAGAACTGGGCTAATACAGCCGTTCAAAATGCCTCACAGAGAGTAATGAGTGCTTTAGGTTCCGCCGCCAAGAAGAATCGTGTACGTTTGAAGTATGGTACAAAGGTCTATCTTGTTGACGAGAGTCAGAAGCAAGGCAAGAGTGCAAAAAATAACAGATAATAAAAAAGACAGTCAATATGAATACAATAAAATCAAGAATGTGCGCACTTCTTATCATGTGCGTTTGCGTAGTTTTGGGAGCCAATGCGCAGAAATCATACTATAACATGGAGCAGCTTACAGTGAACGAGAATGTATCTACCATCATCACAGCTTCCGAACCAATCAAGCTTGTTGACATTTCCACGGATAGCGTCGTTGGTGATAAGCCGCTTGACAATGTGATACGCCTTAAACCGAAAACAGGCAATCACAACGATGGTGACGTGCTTGGTATCGTGACTATCATCACAGAAAGATACCGTGTTCAGTACGCAATGATCTATACAAGTAAGTTGCAAGAGGCAGTAAGCGACAAAGAGGTGGAACTTGTGGAACGCAATGCCTTCCATAACCCAGAGGTAAGTATGTCAACCGTGGACATGGTAAGTTATGCCATGAAAGTATGGCAGAGTCCAGCCAAGTATAGAAGTACTTTTACTTATCAAAATAAGATGAAGATGCGCCTTAACAACATCTATGTTGTAGGAGAGTATTTCTTCATCGACTTTTCTGTAGAGAACAATACGAACCTTCCGTTTGATATTGATGAGTTGAGAGTGAAACTTCAAGACAAGAAACAACAGAAGTCAACCAATGTTCAGACTATAGAGTTAAAACCTGCACTTGTGCTTGACAGAAGCATCCGTTTCAAGAAAGGCTATCGAAACATTATCGTATTGAAGAAGATGACCTTCCCTAATGACAAGGTTCTTACCATAGAGCTGTCAGAGAAGCAAATTTCTGGTCGCACTATCTCAATGAATCTCGATTATGAGGATGTCTTGGCGGCAGATGCCTTCGATACACTCTTGTTGAGAGAAGAGTAATAACCATATAAATAGATGAATAATGAAGATTACAGATAATATAAAACATATTCCTACACGGATGATGGCAATACTTGTTATTGCCTTCGTCTGTGTAGGCACACTCCATGCGCAAAGTCACGGAAATCATATTATGGTAGGTGTTGGAGGTTCTTATCCAAGAGGTGTTGAAGCCACTATTGCCTATGAGCATGAAACTGAATACCATAGTGCCTGGGAATATTTTGCCACAGGCTACCTCAAATACGAAGAAGATCCAGAGGCTGGTCATATTACCAATGAGTCTTTTTGGCACAGCTATAATACATGGACTGTAGGTGCAGCCTACAAGCCATGTGTAAGCAGAGGAAGGAACCATCATGGCAACTTCCGCATCGGTGTAAGCGTTGGAAGTGACTTAGATAAGGTGATAAGTGCAGGTCACTTAGGATATGAACATACTTTCAACCTTTATAACGGTTGGGGTGTGTTCTTCCAGGTGAAAGAGGATTTTGTCATTCGTGGCAAGGATAAATTCAGAACTGGAGCAACCATAGGTGTAAAAATACCATTATAAAGAAAAGAATATGAAATCAAGATTGAAAATAATATATAAGCCGTTAATGGGGCTTCTACTGGTGTTATTCATGTCCAACACTCTCTGTTCATGTGATGATCATGAGCCGATAGACCCTAACGTGCATATAGGCTACGTCCTGTGCGATGACCATAGTTGCATGGACACTACAACATATTTCAACCAGTCAAAAAGAAAAGCCGTTGGCGTTGTGTTTGCAGAGCAGACAGAAGAACATCCGGCACTTGTTGTTATGTTCAAGGAAGTGAACGAGATATTTTGTGATTCCGTTGGCTTGGTTAACGGAACGAGTGGCGATGTTTCCACATTTGACGGATATTCCAACACAATAGCCATGTATAACAGTTATGTCGAGGAAACTGGCAAAGGTTCACCTTTGGCTATGAAGATGATGGATTTCCATGAAAATGGACAAAGCGACTTCATTCCAAGCGTAGCAGAGCAGCGGTTACTTGTTGCTGCTGCAAGGCAGATAAATCCCATCATCGAGAGATTCGGAGGCACACCGATTGCCTTGAACGGAGATTGTTGGTATTGGACTTCCACGGAAGTTAAAGAGAACGCCGGGCTACAGGCATGGCTTTGTTCTGCTGTAAATGGTGGAATATTGCCAACACCTAAGACCGAGTCACACAAGGCAAGAGCCGTTGTGGAAATACATTATCCTGAGTAAAGAACTAAAATCGAATATAATTATGGGTGGATGGTATTCATATATAGCTGAATATGGAATGAAGTCAGCTAAGAGTATTGGCAAAATGTTCAGTGGTTCTGGAGCTAAAGCTGCAGAGCAAGTTGCTAAGGTATCAAAAGCAGAATTGAAGCAAGTTGCAGATGTTAAAAAGGCAAATGCGGCAATTAAAAGTATTGGCAGTCCTAAAATTAATGTCGCTGGTTTAGATATTTCTCGCTTTTCCTATAAGAACGGAACGTTTTGGGATTTGAAACACGCTAACACCTCTTATTCAAGAAAAGAATTTTCTCAGCTTCAGTCACATTTTAACAATTTGTATAAAGGTGGTAGGACAAGTGGATATAAGGCATGGGAAAAATCATTGCCAAAGGCTTGTTTTACGCCACATTTCAATCCTATAAATCCAAACACCTTGAAGCAAGAGTCCAAGATTGCAGGTCAAGGAACCAAGGTGGCAGCTAAAGAAGCACAAAGAATTGGAAGTGATATTGGGGAATCTGTTGCCAAACAAAGATGGTATCAGAATGCCGAAAATTGGAAAACCGCAGGGCGACTTGGTATACGAGGCATGAATAAAGCAGGAAGGGGGATTCAAGGTACGGCAGAATTTGGTTTTAGAGCAGCAAGAGGAGCCACAAAAAATGCCAAAGGCCTTGCAATATTGGCTGGCACAGGATGGGTTGCCTATAATGTTTATAATGGCAATGGTATTGTTAAACCACTGATGGGTGCTGTTGGTGGTAAAGAAGCAAAACAAGGTGGAGCCGTAAATCTTGCCGAACAACTTATTGCTGGTGATGGTGCATCACAGTTACATGACAACTTAACAGGTATGGTTGGCGGTGTTATGAATGAGGCTGGCGATGTTTATTACCGTCTTAAAGATGGTACCATTGCTGTAGTAGACGAAGCTGGTAATCTTTATCAAGGCGGTAAAGAAATGATTACAGGTACATTTAATGGTAATGGAATGATAAATGATGGAAATGGCTATTATTCAGACCCAACAGCCCAGCAATACCCAACAATGAACCAAATGATGGGGCAACAAGGATATGGGATGGCAAATGGCTTAATGGGCGGTATGAACAATGCCTTGAACTCTGTCACAAACGGCAATGTCAGCAAACTTGATTTGGCAGGTCTTCTCGTATCTGCTTATATGATGTTTGGTCGTTTCGGCTGGCTTGGCAAGGCTGCGAGTCTTATGTTAGGTGGAATGACATTGAAAAATATCAATAATCACCAATCGTCACAGATACAACCAACTCCTCAACAGCAATATGGATTCGGAGCTATTCAATCCACTACACCAGCTCAACGTATAAAGACAATGGAACAGCCTGTTGAAGATGATGAAAATGTGATAGTTCGCTCACGTGGTATATAATTATGAGAATGACCGCCGCATTAATATTTACATTGGGAACTATTGGAGTTATCTCTGTTTGTGTAGAGACGCTTTCAATATCCACTAATGCTACATATATGTTTCAAACAATTATTATTTGTATGGGAATGGAGTGCTGCTCACTCCTTCCCATCATTATAGAAAAAGATTTTTAATAAAATGAATAAGAATTTTAAAGATATGCTTCTGGAGTCCGAAAGTGGCTATATGATGCCTTTTTCTCTTAAAGAAGACGAAGAATTACAAATTACTCTTGGGTATGGCAAGCAAAAGAATCCCAAGACTGGAGAAGATTTCATACACCAAGGAATTGACTTGCTTGTAAAAGATAAAACTCTATATGCTATAGCTTCTGGCTATATAATAGGTATGGGGCAGAACGCCACACTTGATAATTATATTGTTGCAAAATACGGAAAGTATGAAGTAACATATGGGCATGTATCGCAAGCCTTCAAAAATTATGGCATGAAAATTAAGGCAGGTGACGAAATTGCTCAGAGCGGTGATTTCCTTCATTTGGGAGTACGTTTTGATGGTAAGGATATAGACCCTAATGAATTTCTCCCTATGGTATGGGCTAATATTCAACAACTTGCCGCAATGGGTATTAAGGCAATGCCTACTACAGAAAAGTTAGGTAATAAGGATATAAATACGAATTTCGATGCTAACAAGGATGAAATTCTTATGATGATGTTACAATGGTTTCCCAACTACATGAATGATATAAGAATAGAGGCTTATACTCCACCCTCTCGGTTTAACACCATTTTGAGAAACATCTTCACGCAAGCAGCGAGCAAGAATTACTTCTTCGAGAAAATTCCAGACGTAAGCAACCCTCTTGGATTGTCAAGTAGAAGTGCGCCTTTGGCTGAGAAAATGCAGAATCTTCTGATAGAAGATTTCCTGGGATATATGGTTTCCAAGCATTCAATATTCCCTTCCAATTGGGATGACCAGCAAAAAAAAAACTTTCTAATCAAGCTACCGAAGACGGATTGATAGTTGACCCTCTGGAAAACATGGCTATCAATGTAGGTAGCTATGACGTAGAACGTGAAGCTTCTGTATATTTTGACACTTCTGGCTTGCGCTGTTGGACAAAGGCTTGGTTCAATGGAAGAGAAAAAGGCGAAAAGTCTATAGAGATAACTCGTCAACAAGCCATACAATTCATCAACAATCAAATATCTATGGATGACTGGCTATCACGTTTTTATCCGAAGCAGATGACTGCTTACCACAAGGCTATCGAGCAAGCTCGCCAACAGATTTTAGGATTCTAAATGTTAACAAACATGGCTAAAGGAAATAATTATCAAAGTTTCTCACAGGTTGATTATTGTATTCGACAGTATTACAGTAGATACATGGCATCAACTATTATTCAAGAGAAAAAGCTGATTGAAAAGAACCAGAACAAGGAGTTCATGAAGGCTTATGACAAAGAGGTTAATCGTTCTATTTTAGCACAAACTGCGAATAATATATACGGCATAGATCCTGTATATCGTGCCAAAATGATAGCAGACGCAACAGGAAAATGGAACAAAATGTCTGTTGATGACTTAGTGAAACGATGTGAAAATAAGTGGTTCAAAGATAAAAGATTTCAAAATGATTATAGCACTTTTGTTTCTGCTTTCTATTATAATTTAGTAGCACAACATGGCGGTAAAGAATCAAAAAAATTATTTGAATATGCGGAATCATATGTTCAGCATCGATTTCAGACGCTCATCATAGAGCAACTTGCAAAAGAAAAGGTTCCTCACAATACGGCAAGTTATATTGCAAAGAAAGCGTTTTCTGACAGTTTATTGGCTTTCACAATGCCAAAGTTTGGCTTGAAGGACGGTGAACTGGGAGAAAAAATAAATTCCAAAGCGGAAGCGAAGTATAATCCCTCTACCATAACCAAGGCTGCTGGTTTTGCAGGTGCAACACTACTTGATACAGCGATTACTGGTGGCTTCGGTAGTGCAAGTACGACCATAAAGGCAATTTCAAAAGGTGTCTCAATTGCTGGTGATTATGGACTAAGAACATACCTCGGTCATAAATCTGCCAAGAACTGGTCAAATGAAGAATATGCCAAAAGTGATAGTAAGACTGTATTTGGTGATGAAAATGCCTTCAAGAAAATACAGGAAGGTTCTTCTAAATATAAGAAGGGTGGTACAGAGTATATCAATAATATCAATAGTGTATTAAGCAGAAAGATAAAGGTTGCACCATTATCTATCTCTGATAAGGCAAGACAGGAAAGTAATGCGTTGTTGGTACGACATAAAGGAAATTCTGCAAAATTGTTAAGTACCATCAAAGCGGACTTTATTAAACAATGTGTTCCGTATAACGGTAACAGCCAAGTTCCATCTTGGATGTTAACTAAGACAGGTAAACAGAATAGAGCTTTAGCTTCTTCATTTTATGCTTTAGCTATTGAAATGTCTAAGGAGCAGAAAACTTGGATAAAATGCGGAGGCAAGAAAATGTCTTTTAAGGAAGTAAGCCAGCGAGCTTATGATTATGCCAGAGCTGCCGATATCGTGGATAAACATCAAGCACAATTGCATCGAAGAGCAGGATTTTCTGCTGAGACGCAGAAAGCCTTGGATGATTGGGATAAGAATATGGCGAGGATCAATGCGATAAACGAAGGTGTGCCAGCTAAGAATAAACAAAAATCACCTCAGCATACATCCTCTGTAACGTCATCAACTACAAGTTCCACATCTACATCATCCAATCAAGGTTACAATCCTTATAGTCAACAGGTGCAACAACCTCAGCAATCATCCACTGGCAATGTCACAACTCCACAAACCGCAGGTTGGGGAAATGCCTTGGAGCAAATGGGATTGAGTGGATTTAGTGATGTCTCCAAAAACATCGGCTATGTGTTGGCTATGCTGCCAGACATGCTTATAGGTATGTTTACTGGTAAGAATCCGAATATGAAACTTGAAGATAATTTCTTGCCTTTGGCTGCTATATTTGGAGGAATGTTCGTTAAGAATCCTCTTTTGAAGATGCTGTTGTTGGGATTTGGTGGTGCAAACCTGTTCAACAATGCAGGTCATGCTGCTCTAAAGGAAGGATACGCAAAAACTTCCAGAACAGTGACCTACAAGACATATTCTGACGAGCCGTTGAACAAACGTATTTCAAATCCGGTCATGAAAGGCAGTTCGATGGTTGCAACCATCGATGGAAAGCCAATGGTCATTAATATTTCTGATAATGCAGTGGATGCCTATGAGCGTGGCAATGTTCCACTTAACACCCTGGCTAATGCTGTTCTTCAAAAGTATGATGAGAACAATGCTCTTGCTTCTCGTAATTATGAGTTGCATCATCAAGAAGAGAATGTAGAGCAGCAAAGAGGTTTAAAGTAACACCCCTATGTTTTTTAAACATATATATATTAACTTTTTAGTAGAGCTGCCTGGCGTATTTCGTTGCGTCGGGTGGCTTTTTTCTTTTTCAAATCATGTTTTGTATTTAAAATAAATAACTGCCGTTTTTTAACATTTCAAGCCGTAAATAAGCCTTTTATTAAGTTATTAATGTTAATATAAGACATATATTAATTCTGTTGTATGATATTGCTAAAAATGTATTTATTTTGCTGCTTGAAAGGACATATTTAGTCCTTATAAAATAGTCATTTATAAAATATAAGATATTATCAATATGGCAATACAAAAAACAAAAGAACCATCGAAGGTAGATGCAGCACTCCAACGTTTCGCAGAAATGCTGATAAAGCGGATGGAAGAAATGCAAAAAGACTGGCATCAAGGATGGATTGGTGGTGGATCAATGTTTGGGCTGCCTCAAAACATTAGTGGTCGAACGTATGAAGGCAGCAATGCCTTCTTGTTGTTCTTGCATACAGCAGGAAATGGGTATAAAGCACCTGTGTATATGACTCATAGGCAGTTACACAAAGAAGGTGCCCATATACTGAAAGGTGAAAAAGCAGTTCCTGTTTTCAAATGGGGATTTTCCATAAAGGATAAAGACGGCAAGAAGGTAACGGAAGAGGAGTTTCATAACATGACAGATGATGAGAAAAAGGAATGCAATCGCCATCCTTTTCTTAGAATCTATCCAGAGTTTAATATTGACCAGACAAATATGTCTGAGGTTAATAAAGAGAAATATGATGCGGTGGTTTCTCAATTCAGAAAGACAGATGTGCCAACTATAACAGATGGAATGTATGTCAATAAGGCGATTGACCGTATGATGGAAAAGCAGGAATGGGTATGTAAAATCCAATATGACAAGGAAGAAAAAGGCGCATACTATAATCCTGCAAAAGATATAGTTGTCCTTCCAACAAAAGCCCAGTTCCGTATTCATCCTGATGACCCGGAAGAGTGTTTCAAGGATGGACAGGAATATTATGGTACAGCCTTGCATGAAATGGCTCACTCCACTGGTCACCCTTCTCGTCTTGACCGTCTGAAGCCAGCAGCTTTCGGCTCACCAGAGTATGCAAAAGAAGAACTTGTTGCAGAACTCACTTCCGCTATGGTAGGTAATACCCTTGGTTTTGACCGTCGAATATCCGATAACAATGTGGCATATTTGCAGAACTGGACTTCCGCACTTCGCAAGGAGCCTAAGTTTATAGTATCTGTCATGGCTGATGTAAATAAGGCATCAAGAATAATTATCGAGAATATCGACAAGCAACGTATTGCGTTAGGTGAGAAACCTCTCGTTCAAGGTGCTCTTGATGGTGTTGAAGAGAAAGTCAAGAATGAACAGCAGTTTGATGAAATAAAGGCAGACCAAAAGAAGGAAGACCCAAGAGAAGCTATAGCAAAAGAATGGGATTCTCTTGCAGAAAAGCCAACTGTAGAAATGGAGTCTGGCGATGTCCTTCCTGTTGGATATAACAAAGAAAAGGACACCCTTGATGTTCTTATCACTAACGAAGCAGGTAAGCAGGAGGTATATAGTACTAACTACGACCATGATAGAAGCATTGAAGAAAATCTCGGTTATGTATGGGAAGAACTTTCTAACTTGAAGCAATATCAAGCCAAGGAAGCTGTTGAAAAAGATCAAAAACCTGCCGAAATAGCAAAAGAATTTGAAGCTATTGATAGCAAGGAGATGTTCTATATTGATGACTATTATGGTGATATGCCTATTCGATATGACACCGCAAAGGACATGATGGTATTGTCGTTGAATAACCAAAAGGATATTTTGACCGAGGCGTACAACCATGAATTGAGTGCAGTGGACAACCTGAATACGTTTAAGGCAGAATTAAATAAAAAAAATGTAACGGAATTGACAGCCAAAGAACTTGGAGATAATTTAGCCCAACTTCCTGGTATTGGAAAGAATACAGACAATCCTAAGCCTTTTGGTGTTGAAGAGAAAGAGTTAACTCCGCAAGAATACTTCTCCAATCTTATGGCAATACTAAATGATGGTCAGCATGACGGTCATACGGCTTTGGACATCAAAAATATCCCTGAACTGAGAGATTATTTCCAGGGTAATCATGATGTCAGCGAATGGGTGGCAAATGCAACCGATAAGGAAATCATCGAGGCAGGAGCAGATATGTTGCCTAACCTACGCTATAATCATAAAGAAGGCAGAACCCTTTATGACATGGAAGCAGCCTACTCGAACATCAACGCTAAGTATGAGGATGTTTCTGATGACAGAACCAGGCAGATCGCCCATCGTATTGACCAAGCCAAGAGTATCATCACGGCTTATCATACCAACATCGAGAATGCTCATGGCGAAAATTATCTCTTTGAAGAAGAGTCTGCACATAAGATTATTCCAAGAGAAGAATATGCCAAAAGTGTTACACAAGAACAAACAGTAGAACCAACACAAGAAAAAATGGACGAAATATATTACTTTTCGCATACATATCTGCAATCGACAGATAGTCGTGAGGAATTTGACAACCTTGTAGAGAAGCAAGACTATGACAGTATTCTTTATCTTACCAGGGAGTATGATCAAGGTGACGCATTGTTACAAAGTAAGACCTATAAGAATGCGACAAAGTTTCCGGGCGATGACATCCTCGCCGAGGATGACAACTACGCCGTTGTTTACAACAGTAGCGTTGGTGGCACTTATGACCTCATGCGCAAGGTCACTAAGCAGGACATTATCGACAACATCGAGAGATATGGACTTGAAAGCGATGCGTCTGATGACGTGAAGAAGGTGGCATACGAAAATGTTGCCAAGCAGTTCAGCGACATAAAGAGTAAGATTCCTGCTTTCACCATGCCTAACGAAGATGTTTTATATTTCCAGTACAACCAGGAGAGCAATAAAATAGAGGTTGGCACAACCACTAACGCAGGTCTTAAAGTTGACCAAACCTTTGACTACGATGTTGACCGTACTCTTGATGCCAACTTGGAAAATGTGTACGAGCAGCTTTCTGAATTGCCTGAATATCAAAAGGCAGAAGAAAAGGAAAATGTAGTAGCACATGAGGACAGTAATGTTCAAACCAATGTGGAAGGTCTTGCTGAAGACATTGCAGAGACTGGTGTACCTATGGAACAAGCCGAGAAAGAGGCAAAAAATATTGTTGATGATAAGCAACATGAAGACTTCCATGAGCAAGAAGAAAAGCAACAGCAAGCCGAGAAAGAAAAGCAACAGCAAGAATCTAAGAAGGATGAGGATAAACCTTCAAAAGGTGTTGCTCACGCAGCAATATTGCTTGTAGCTTTAGCCGCAGCAAAGGCAAATAACGGCGTTTGGATGAACAAAGAATCCAAGAGTAATGCAGAGTTTATCTTTTCTCACACCCCTGTCACTGCATACAACAATATAATGATGAACTTGCAGTCTGACCAAAAGGGCTACCGTACAAACGTCTTCACATTGTTCAATAATGCTCAAAAAAATGGTGTTGCCGTAAAGCAAGGAGAGAAGGCTACTCCATTCAACTGGACTCAGTGGGATTATCAGAACCTAACTGATAAGAATGACATTATCAGCAACAAAGAGTATGAAAAGTTGTCGGATGAAGAAAAGAATATGTATGGCAAACACGCTTCTCGCCTTACTCAGTACATCTATAATATCGACCAGACAACTTATCCTGCTGTTGGTGGTGACCAGTTTGTGACCCTTTTAAAAGAAAAGGGAGCACAACAGGAAAGTTTGAAGCCTTCTACTTCCTCAAGCTTCTTGAAGCAGTTTGATGCAATAAAGGCAAAACACCCAGACGTAATTGCCATCATGAGAAAAGATGACTCCTATGAAATATATAAAAGTGACGCTAAGAAAGCGGCAGAGGCTACGCATTTGCCTGTTATCAAACAGGAAATTGAAGGTAAGAAGATAGACACGGTATCTTTCTCTCATACAATGTTGGATGTACATCTGCCAAATATCATCCGTGCAGGTCATCGTGTTGCAATTTGTGACCAACTGGAAGACCCTAAACTTGTAAAAAGTGTTCCAGAGGGTAAAGCTGTTCTTGACAGAGCTTACTCCACAGCAAAAACTGTAGCGAAGCAGGAGGGTATAAAATATGAGCGTGTTATGGTGATTCAAAATGCCAAGTATGATAAGGCAGATGACAAGATTGAAGTAAGTGGCATGATTGATAAGAGTGTTGGAAGCGAACGCCTTGCTGCTTTACAGAAAGCCAATGACATATATAGAGCTGTCGTTGCTGCCACTGGTACAGAGAATCGTCTTGATCGTTCGGGCAGAAACAGCCTCCTTCCTGAGGATGATGTCAAGCATGAGAAACTTGTGCAAGAACTTGCCGCAGGTGTACTTATGGCTCGCCAAGGACTCCCTGCAACACTGTCAAAAGAAAGCCAGAAACTTATCCCTTATTGGGAGCGTGAGTTGAAGGAAAACCCAAAGATGGTTGGTGTCATCGAGAGGGATGTGAACAATGCCGTTGAGACTATTGACAATTTGATAGCAAAGCGAGAAGTAGATTATAAGGCTATCCGTGGTCAGCTTCCACCTAAGATGATTACGGATAAGGCAGAGAACTATTCGTTAGCCGCAGATTTGGCGAAGCTTCCAAGTATAGATACAAAGGAAGTTGTAGTCATAAGAGACAGAAAGGCAAACAAGGTTGATGTCATTCTTCCGGCTGGTGCTTCTGTAGAAGCTAACAATGAGGTGCCAGGAATGCGAAAGGACAGAATTTCTATCGCATTGAAGAAAGAAGGCTTTAATGAGGTGAAGTTCTATAATGCAGGAGGCTCGTTAGGCTTGAACAAGCCAAACACTTACTTTGAAGGAAAAGATGTTAGTCTTAACCAGTTGAAGCAATATCAGCTTGTAAACCACAAGACCATTGAGGTTGCCCAACAGCCAAAGCAGGAGAACAATGTTGAAATAGAACATTTTCGAGCTATCAAGGATGACTATGGACGTTGGGCATTCTATATCAAACCCAAGAATGAACCGCAGTTTTCTGTTTATCCACCCAAGGAGCACATGAATAAATATTTCAGTGTGCGTAACACTCCTGAGGAGAAAACAACACGTGTGGCTTTGGCTAACAAATGGTATGAGGTTGCCAAGCAGAATCCAGACATTAAAGTTGACATCATCAATCCACATCCAGCTAAGGATATAGATATGAGCAGGATTGTCAATCCAACCATTACGAAGTCGGCGCAGGATCCTAAAGTGAAGCTTGTTTTTGCCACTATCGATGGAGAACGTCACCATGCACCTGTCAACGAAACGCAGTGGCAAAGAATGTGGCTTGCTGATAATATGGCAGAATACAAGAAGGCTGTTGCAGCCGTTGTCTTTGAGCCTGTCCTCAGAAAAGGCATGGAGAGTCAGCAGACACAAAGCGAGGTCGTGAAGGAAACTGAGAAGGTTGAGGTGAAGGAAGCACCTGAGCCTGAGCCAAAACAAGAAGAACAGGAGAAGCAATCCACATCACGTGGAGTGCATATATAAAATATGTAGAACAACAGAGAGTGCGCCTTACGGCACACTCTCTTAATCAAAAGTATATATGTCAGCAGTAAAAGAAGCTTTTTACGAGAAATATGCACAAGCAGCCATTGACCAACAAATCAAGTATGGCATTCCAGCTTCTGTCACTCTCGCTCAGATGGCAATTGAAAGCGGCATGGGAACCAATACACTCAGTACGAAGTATAACAACTTTTTCAGTGTGAAAAAAGGTGGTTCTTGGGATGGTCCAGTTACATATCACTTGGATGACCATTCCTACAAAGAACCATTCAGAGTATATGGCAGTGTTGCAGAAAGTATTGAAGACCATTCTAAAGTCTTGATGTACCCGGTATATCAGAAGAATGTGAAAAATCTCAGTTCAACTGATTATGTTAATTGGGCTTATGGAATAGGAGCCGTTTACGCAACCGATAAGAGCTATGCCAATATGTTGATAACAGACATCAACGCATACGGTTTGTCTAAGTACGACCAGATGGCAGTTCAGCAAGCTCAACAACGAGGATTACAAATTGGTTATGCCAAGAACAATCCTTCACAAACCTTTCAGCAGCAGACTCCAAACAATCAACTTGTACAATTGCAAGGAAACTGGGCTTTGCCTATAGATTTGTCCAAAGTTAGACTAAGTTCTGAATTTGGAGTGCCTCGCCCAGGACATAAACATGGAGGTCTTGATTTATCTACAAAAGGTCAGAACCTACCTGTTTTTGCAACGGAAGACAATGGAAAGGTTACTGCAGTGAAACCCAATAATGGGGCAGCAGGAAATATGATCACTGTGGAATATAGTCGGCAAGATGGAACAAAGTTTCAAACGACCTATATGCACCTTTCACAAATCGGTGTAAAAAAGGACGATATTGTAAATGCTGGACAGCAGATTGGTGTTTCGGGCAATACCGGGCGAAGTTCAGGACCACATTTGCACTTTGAAACAAAAGTTCTGAAACAAAATGGTGAATGGCAGAGATTCAATCCGGCATTATATCTTGCTGAACTGGAGGTAAGAGGCAATATGCCAGTTTCTCTTGACAAGAATGGTAAGGATTACCTGGCAGAAGCACGCTCATCCATGTCTTTGGGAAGCGGTCAGACAGGAAATCAATTGCAGCAAGACCAAAACATGAGATTGTTGGCAAATATAACCAATTCTAACGACCCAAATAAATGGCTTGCCTACCTAATGCAGCAGAATGGAGAACAAGCCACAGGGCAAGATATGTTCTCTGAATTGATTTCCTCAATGTTCAAAGCTGCCTTAGGTCTTGCCATGAAGATCAAAGCCGATGAAGTAGCCGACAAGATGGCTAATAATAATTCACAAACAGAAGCCAATGGTCAAAACCAAGAGGACAATAATGTTGTGAAACGTGATAGGGAAACCGTAGATGTGAAAGCCTTGCAGCAGAGGGCAAGCGTAAACTTTGACACAGAATATCCTGAGCAACAGCAGTCCAACGGACAGCGTTTGGCTTAACTATACAACTGATAATAATATAAACATATAAATATTAAGACAATGATTAAATTGAATGCAACAGTTTGCGGAAATATCGTTAGTTCCGCAGAAGAAAAGACGGCAAATGATGGCAGTAAGTTTATTTCTTTTGCTATCGTAACAGCAATACAAGGCAGTGACCAAACAGTTAAGGAATTGCATATTAATGTCTCAGCACCTTTTAATGCCGAGACAAAGAACCACTATTCTACTGGTCGAAGAGTTACTGTTAACGGTATTGCACACATAAGAAAGAGCCAGAATGTTGAGTATTGGAACATGCGCACTGATAAGGAGGTTGAGTTTAATGAATCAACTACACCTGACCGCTTGGAGGGTAGTATGGAGTTTTTGGGTAAGATTGGTAAGAAAGGTATCGAAGACCGTAAGAGCAAGAAAGGTAAGGACTTTCAGACTTTTTCTGCTTTCTCTTCTGACAAGAATGGAGAGAACCGTGAATTTACATGGGTAAACTTCGTTGTTCTCAATCCTATCCATGCAGACTATTTCGCAGCTGAGAAATATGTGGAAGTACATGGTGACCTACGCTTGAATGTTTACAAGAGCAACTTGCATATAGAATGCTCTGTAAAATCTGTTGCTGCTTGGGATGTTAGTAAGAAGGAAGATGGCACAGCAGCGCAAGCACAGCAGTAAGCACCTTATTATATCCTTTGGCTATGTAGTAGGGGTGTTGTCACTTGGAGCCATAACAGCAGCATATCTGTTGTTATCCAGGAATAAATAGTTAATAAATTATGAAATGGCATCAATGAATAGTTGGTGCTATTTCTTTATTGTAGAAATAATTATGGCAAAACAAAAGACAAAGAATATTATGAACCGCTTTTTGCAGGGATGGCAACAAATCTTTGGCGGTGACAGACAGGAAGAGGCACAGAACAAGCTAAAGCCATTTCCTCAGAACCATTATTTTCGTCCTGAGGAGTTGGATTATCTATCAAAGAACAGAAACTTGACCACAATCGAGAAATGGGCGGTAGCTACTGGCAAATGGGCTTTTGAGCAAAGCAAGGATAAATTTTCTGATTGCAAGTATGCTTCTGTAAAATGGCAGGACGGTCTTATGGCAACATGGGTTGATGGAAGAATCATCCCAGACACACCAAGCAGACAGGCTGAGAAGTTGGCTCTCCTAAAAGAAGAAGGTTTCGAAATACCAGATAAGTATGAGAAGGTTATCACCAATTACGAGGCAAGCCGTCTTGTAGGCAATTATTTTTCCAACGGAAATGATGTTGTGAAGGTTGAAGACTACGATAAAGGACACTTGGTTGCAGATACCCCTAAACTTATTCTTCAACGATGGAATAAGGACAACCTTTCTTCTGCCAAGGAAACCATGGAGTATGTCGATTTTAAAGGAGAACTTGGTAGAAGCATGGTGACTATGAGCGATATTGACAAACAAGAATTTGTTAATAAACTTACTGATATGGAGCAAGGCAAGCAACTGTACAATAAAATCATTGAATCCATCAATAAGTCATATCCACCTGTATTAGGAGGAATTTTGCCATTGGAACTACAGAAAGTACATGAGGTGAATGCGTTTGACGGAAAACTGATACCAACGGCATGGTCTATAAACAATGATAATACGATGCGTGTGGTAGTGTTTACTGATAACAGCAATAAGACAGGCAGTATTGCTATTGATGAAAACACTGCACACCGTTACAGAAGCGTACTGAACACTATCGATAAGGTTGTAGAGAAAGAGCGAGTTAATGGTATCATATATTCATTAGCATCGCTTCTTGGCAATGACTTTGGGGAAAACAAGATTTATGCTAAGGAAAACAATGGTCCACTGCTTCCAACCAATGATGGTGTTGTGAACGCAGTGGTTGCAACAAAAGATGGCAGAACCATTGCTTTTAACCTTGACAAGCATAAAGAAATTATGTTAACTGGGAAAGATCCTAATTTCTTAATGGCAACCATGTTGAACGAAGCGGAAAAGGAACGTCAACATTTGCGTGATTTGGTAAGCATTCCTCAGATGAAAGACTATGTGGAGTCGATGACAGACAAGGAGAAACTGCTATCTGGAGAATGGGATTACATTCCTTCCAAGACTACGCTTTCCAAATTGTTCTGTGAGTACCAAAGAAATGAGGAGGAGTTTCATTCTTACACTCATAGTTCCTTTCCATTGGCACCAGAAGAGCGTAATGAAATGCTTGCCAATTTGGCATCATCCACATTCGCATTCAATACGGAAATGAAGAAGATGATAGATGCTTACGACTCTAAATCTTATTCCTTCAGTGAGTCTGATGTGAAGAGACTGGAGCAATTGGATCTAATTCTTGACAATATATTCCAGAAGCCGAATGTTCGTCATCACAAGGTAATGAAAGGTGAGGCAATTACAGAAACAGAAGCTGCACTGAGAGATTCACTTGTTAATAAGATGCGTAGAAGTGGTATGGATGTCATAACCGATGTAGATGAAGCCAAGAAAGTTCATCAAGAAGCCTCCAATCAAGTGAAGGAAATGGGCACTCGTACCTTAAAAAGAATGAATAAAATTGGAAAAGAGCTCGAAGGAAGAGAACTGACACAAGAACAACAAGCGGTGGTTGGTGTTTATACAGGTAAAGCTGACAATCTTTATTTTAATGTAAGTAGAGACGATAAGAATAAGTCAATATTAATGCGCCAAGGGAATGATTTCCACGCAGGTGCAAAGCATAGCGTCTATGGGCATTATGATACAAATAAAGGTGTTATAACAGCCGATGATATTCTCCTTATTCCTATTGTAATAGCCAAAGGTGATCGTAAAGTTAGTGCTAATGGAAAGATTGAGTACAAATATAATAATCCACAAAATAATGTGTCATATAAAGTAATAACACAATCTGAAAAAGGACACGAGGTATTCAATGATTTCTATACAAATAAAAAGGTTCGTCCGTCTGTCACGTCCAGCCTCAGTGAAGAGACAAAAACTAACTTAATAGCACATAACAACAACGGTCAAACCTTAGATTGTGCAAAGATACAACAAAAGGACGATACTGCCAAATCTGATGTAAATAAATTAAATAAGTTTAAGACTTCCAAAGGAGAAATTTGGGGATTTGCCACAAATGGTAAGATTTATATCGACCCAAGTGTGGCAAACGCCGAGACTCCAATCCATGAGTACACTCATATTTGGGCTGATGCCATTCGTGAGAACAATCCTAATGAATGGAGCAATATCGTGAATTTGATGAAAACGACTACCTTATGGGGGCAAATTAAGAAAGACTATTCGGAATTGAAGACCGAAGATGAAGTTGCTGATGAGGTATTAGCTACCTACTCTGGCAAAAGAGGTGCCGAAAAACTCCGTAAGGAAATGTCTCGTATGACCAATCACGGCAACATGGCAGAAAAGGCTGCTGCTGCAAGGTCTTTGGGACGTATGGAGCATATTTTAAATAGATTTTGGAAAGCCGTTTCCGATTTCTTGCATATTCATTTCACCTCAGCTGAGAATGTAGCCGACCGACCTTTAAAAGACCTCCTCGATGGTATTGACCCACGTGTTTACATCAAGGGCGACAAACGAATAGGAAATGGAAAATCCGTAGATGTCTTGCCACTCAGAGAACAGAGAGGACAGCAAACTTCTGAAACTCGATTTATTGATCCTCTGCTTCTCAAAGCAAAGACAGATGGTAGATGGCATACCCAGGAGCACATGGAAAAGAACGTATATAAAGAATACGGCTCCATACTGGCAGCCTCCAAGGGATTGACTGTTTCAGATAATGGTAATGAGTCTGTACCTATGGATATGAGCGGACATAAATATTCAGGAACAACAGCAATGATGTTGAATATAGCAAGTCGCGACCATGGATATGAAGTTCCTGTCTTCCTCAACTTGGCTACGATGAATGCCAACGGTATTCGTGTAAATGAAAATGCTGTAGCTATTCCGGTTATAACAAAGAATGGAATTGAGAATGTCTATAACATTGATCAGACAGATTATCCGATAAAGCATCCTCAGGAGTACAGTAACATGAAGCTCAACCAAGTTCTTGAATCCCGGTTATCATCGGAGAATAAGGATGCCATTGAATCGTTGGTAAACAACAATAGATTTACCACCAAAACATCCTTTGACTCTTCTGTTGGTTCCGCTTCCTATTCAGCTATTGACAACACTATACATATTGCGCCTGTAGGAGAATATGATAAGAAGGATGGCTTCTTGCAAGACCTATCCGAGGGGTTAGTTATGAGAACAAGAAAATCAGAGCCTGTATCTTCAAGATTTGAGAACATTCTCAAAGAAGGACTGATTGTACATCTTGGCAGTGGACTTGTAGGACAGAAGTATGGCTATGATGTTGGTGAGACTGCTGGTAGCAAGTTTTGGAAGGAACGATTAAAGAATGACCCTAATTATACCAAAGCTGTGCTTAAAGCTGCCGAGAAGTCTTCGGATAAGATTATCGACTATGTTGATAAGCTTCAAAAAGGTCAGAGTCAATCGTCCAACTTAGATATGCGTTCCACTACCCCCATTGACATAGACGTAGATGGCAACGGCATTGTGGAGAGTGACGAGAATCTTGCGCCAGACAAAAAGCAAGGCTCCGATGAAGAGAAAGACAACAACCAGGAAGAAAGTCATCATCAACACCGCCACTTCCATCGTTGAATGTAAATGAATAAAAAGCTATTAAACTATTGTCAGATATACTGTCAATAGTTTAATAGCTTTTTATTCATTGGTTCACAATAACAAATAACCTTTATTATTTATTGTGCATCTTAAAATTCTTCATTTACGAAGTTCAAAGTGCCTTCTTCTTTTGCTGATGTAAGCGATGTTACTTTAACTTTTGCATCCTTGTATTTACTGGATATGCGTGTTCTGATGAATGGGAATAAGATGAAGTTCTTACACGACAAATCTCCTATCTTACCTTTAAAACACTCATCATCTTCCCAAATATGTCTAATTAAATTGTTGCAAACAATGCAAGGACATACTTTTCTGTTTTCTGCCAAACATTTAAGAACGGCAAACTCTTCAGCCTCTATATCTTTATCGAATTTTGATATGAATTCGATTTTATAAGTAGGAGAGGATGATTGGTTATTGCTCTTTTTGTTATAATCATAATGTCCATCTGCATATAAAATAAATGTAGGTTTACCTTCTTTTTTATCTACCTTTAGATTGAAATTGAAGTATTTTATGCCGGGTGCACTTAACTGCCCATTATAGCAAATGTTTCTCAACATCATGCTTTCATCGCTAACAGGAACCATTATCGTTTTGTAATGGTTGTCTGGCATAGAATAATTGCTATTCCCTTTTTCATCCAGTAGAATATAGATGGAATCATCGGAGATTTTACCATTTCTCGTTATGACTAAATCATATTCAAAGTCTTTTATAATAGACCCATCAATACACTCTGTATAGCCATAACTTTTTAAGTCGAAAAATTTGTTATCAAAAGGAGTTATATTAAACTCCTTTTTTCTAACAAAATTTTGTTTTATAAGAGCTTTGGCTGCCTCTTTTAGGTAGAGGCTATAGCTACATTTATTTTTGTCTTCTTTATGAACAAAGTAAAAGCGTCCTGCGCTGTCACTTTTTACAGCTACTTCTTGCTTACAAGCTATACATCTATATCTCTTAGATGGAATGAAATTTTCAAAAGGGAGAGTTTCTAAGTTTATAACCTTACCATTATTTTCATCTGCTACGATGTGATATATTGAATCTTCGTTTGTACCAAGAAATACGTTTGAAGCTCTTTCTGGAGTGTTCAAATATCCAGTAGGAAACGAATAATCTTTGGGAATATGGCTGTAAGACGCAAGCTCGCTTTTCAAGCTTTCTTGTCCCTTAAAATATATCCATTTGCGGTCTTCGGAACTTTCTTCCAGAAACTCTTTCATTTTTAAAGGATCCAGGGGGCATGCATTGATATCTATCTCTACGCATTCAATTTTTGCTGATTTGATTTTGGCTGCTTTGTCCGTGTCAACTTCATGCGAGCGTTTAAATTCTACCCATAACTTTTGCCCGGCAGTATCTCCGACACAATCTGGTCTAAGGGAGAGTTCTTTGTCGTAGCCCTCTACTTCAATACTTTGGAAAAGACGGACGCCACCTACCTGTAAAGGATATCGAGGCAACATGATCTTCTTACCTTCAGAAAGGATTTCTTTAGCCATTAGGTGCAGAGCTGATTCTACAGCTCTTACACAATCACTACCACCAACATGAGCAAAATGATGTTGGTTATGTTGACCTTTATTCTTGGCAATTAGCTTTGAGCCGCATTCTGGGCAGGTACAGCCACATACTTCACCATTTGGCACATCGTCCACATGTACCAAATGACCTTTTTCCCCTACAGCATAAGTTAAATAAGCATCCATTATTTCTTCATTTTGATTTTGTTATATAATCTATTTACTTATGAATCGAATGTTCACAGATAAGGATGTCTGTTGCCGTTAGAATGTTGCATTGCATTACCAAATCCCTTGATGGATAATGCAAAGAAAAGAAATACAGCTACTATTGACGCTAAAAAACACCAATTTTCATAATCTTTTATAATAATTCTATTTGTAGGTAATGAGTCTCTGCCCGGTCTCCCATCCACCTTTACGGTTGAGCATGTCCGGTTCATACCACTTGTTGAAAATCACATAGTCACGCTTTGGCTGACGGACTATCACAGCGTTGAACTGTACATTGGTATGGGTCTTCCTTCCTCGGAACGGAATATACTGTCCCTGGTAGGAATGAAGCCCGGACA
>ERZ773165.426-NODE-426-length-33462-cov-13.900739_pt1 | contig 33462 bp, 25 predicted proteins | sample MGYA00581003_ERZ773165 | MGnify/ENA primary metagenome ERZ773165 (study PRJEB29015, sample SAMEA2737817) | human gut metagenome | biome: human gut; feature: human-associated habitat; material: faeces | place: China | collected 2012 ... | reverse complement strand
TGTTGCTCAGGAACTTATAAATTAATTTAAATCAAAGTGTTGCGGAATTAAGGTTCTTTAATATTTGATGGAAATAAATGGGTGTATTTGTAAATAGTTGTATGCCCTATATTAGGTTGTGCTAATTTGCTGTCTACGTTGTTGTAGATAAAATTTCTAAAAGATGAAGTAGATAGAACATAATATAAATACTCCTTGTCACATACACTTGTAATCGGGTTGAACTTGCATACACGCTGATTTATGTATACATTCTTTGCATCAATTTGTAATTTACCAACTTTTCCTATTGTTGCCCCTGTCATAGCCATTATATAATCACCTTCTGACAATCTGAATTTGTCTTGAGGTGTAAAACAAACCCTTTCCGCATTCTTGATATTAACAGAAGGAGGCTCTATATCTTTAATCTTGACAGCTATGTTTTCGCCAGAACCGAAGTCGTTTGACTTAAAAGCAAATCCAGGTACAATAGTACACACGTCACTAAGAGCATATTTCTTTAATTCCATATGTTTATTTCCATATTTTGTGTTTTTGCAAGTGCACTTGCAAAATTATTGTTCTTTATCCAGCAATCCCCTCACTTCCTTATCGAAGTCTGAGTCAATGCGTTGTGTCTTATTAAAAATATCATATTCTTCTTCCGCTTTCTTCTTGGCTTGTGCAGCCGATATTTTGCCTTTGTCAGGTAGAATCTTGTAGTCGTTGAACGTGAGGAACTTATCGACACTTGCAGCGAATTGCTCCATGTTAAAGGCATTATGTCGCTCTATCTGGTTCTCGATGTAGTCGAAATAAGAAGATACTGCACGCTCGAGTTGGCGAATCTCATTCTCTTGCAAATAGTTCTTGGCAATGCTCACGTCAGACTTCAGAATACGTCCGTCAGGTGCATACTTCCATGTGGTCAACCCCATGTTATCCTTTGTGTGGTCAGCCTTGGTATAGATAATCTCTGCCGCTGTTTGCCCTGTGATAGCATAGTGAAAGCGGTTTTGAATCATAGCGTAGAAGTCGCGCGTGGTGGGAGAGTTTTTGTCGTAGTCCGTACTGCACTCCGCGTAGATGTCCGTAATTTGTTGCCAGATGCGACGCTCGCTGGTGCGAATAGAACGAACACGTTCGAGCAATTCACGGAAGTAATCCTTTCCAAATACAGCAGTGCCTTGCTTCAGACGGTCATCGTCCATGGCAAAACCCTTCTTGATGTATTCACTCAAGATTTTAGTTGCCCATTGACGAAATTTAGTGGCTTTGGCAGAATTGACGCGATAGCCAACTGCAATAATCATGTCAAGATGAAAGAAGTCAACCAACTCTTCAACTTCACCACGAATGCCTCTATTTACGACAGTTGCAATTTTTGCAACTGTCGTATTTTGTTGGAGTTCTCCTGTCTTGAAAATGTTTGATATATGTCGGCTTATGCCAGATTTATCAACTCCAAAGAGTTGCGCCATAGCCTTTTGCGTACACCAAAGCGTTTCGTCCTTGATGACCACTTGCACCTTACCCTCAGCATCGGGCATGTTGTATAACAGGAACTGAATTTCGTTACTCATTGTCTTTCCCCACGTTTTCGTTAAACTTCAAGCTTTGCAGTTGCGCCAAGATTTCCTTCTCCAACCGATGACTTTCTTCAAACTGTTCGGTAAGCGTCTGTTGGAAGTTTTCCATACGACGGTTGAACTCCTCTTCCGTTATGTCCACATAGTCAATCTTGATGTCGAAGTATTGACCTGCCGAGAGGCTGTAACCTTTCTCCTTTATTTCATCGTAGCCGACGGCAACAGAGAAGTCGTCCACGGCTTCCTTGTTCTGGAAAGTCGCAATAATCTTCTCAATCTCTTCGTCGCGCAGACGCACTTTCTTCAAACCGTTGCTGTCTTTGTACTCCTCACCAAGTTTGCTTGCGTCAATAAGCACCACCTTGTCGGCACTCTTGGATGCATCGAAGAACAGCACGGACACGTTTGTGCCGGTATTGGCAAACACATTGCTTGGCATGGAAACGCAACCATACACTATTCGGTTGTCAACGATGTGTTTCAATATTTTGTTTTCTATGCCACTCTTTGCCGTAATGAAGCCTGTTGGGATAACGATAGCCCCCTTACCAGAACCGTTCTTCAGTGAGTTGATAACATGCTGGATGAAGCAAGTGTATATAGCCATGCTTTCCTTCTTCTTGGCAGGAACTTTAGGCACACCAGCCCAAAAGCGAGCAGGAAAAGCGGCAACCTTCTCACGTGTGTCGCTGAAGTCCATCTTGAATGGAGGGTTGCTCACAACGAAGTCGAACTGACGTAGGCTCTGTCCGTCGTCGCTCTTGTGGTAAGGCGAAACAAGCGTGTCGCCCTGAATGGCATGGTCGAGCGACGACACCAGTCCGTTGAGCAGCAAGTTGAGCTTTAGCATCTTGTTGCTTCGTTGGGAGATGTCCTGTGCGAAGATGGTGCAACGGTCTTCGCCTATTTGATGAGACAGTGCCATGAGCAATGTGCCAGTACCAGCTGATGGGTCGTAGCATTCCACATTGTGAAGGTCGGCATTGTCGCCAATCAGGAGGCGCGCCATGATAGTGGCTATAGCATGGGGTGTGTAATATTCGGCATACTTACCGCCACCTGCCGTGTTGTAGTCTTTGATAAGATACTCAAAGATGTTGGCAAAGAAATCGTAATGCTCGGCAAACGCTTCCTCAAAAGAGAAGTTGGCGAGCTTGTCAACCATGGCACGGGCAAATGGCGCACGCTGTGCAACGTCCGTAACATACTGTGTTAATGGCTCGAAGAGCGGTATCTTGGTGTTTTGTGTGGTCTGCGTGGAGAATATGGCAAGGTTCTGCTCGGCAATGTCGCTCATCGTATTGTCGAAGATGAAGTCGAAATCGCCTTTTGCCTGCTGATTCCATAGGTTGGCAATTAGATGTTCTGGCTTTAGGCGAGGCAGGTCAGGCGATAGCGAAGCCCAAAGCATCATGCGCTCCATGTCGGTAAGTTGGTTGTAAGCAACTTCCCATTTATCTGCTGTGCGTATTTTTGCTGCGTATGGACTCTTGGATGTCTTAAGGGCATAGCCAAACTTATCATTAAGGAATTTGTACAAGAACACCTGTGTTATAATCTTGTACTCGTTGCCATCGTTGCCCATGCCGTATGTCTTGCAAGTAGCTTTCAAGGCATCAATGAGAGCCACTGTCTTTTCTCTTATTGTCATATTTTAATTTAATTTCTTGAATAAGTTGCGTTGTATTGGTTGATGTATTGACGGGCTATGCGCGTCTGTATGAATGAGAAATCGTCCATCTGCGGCTCAATGGTTGGATAGTTGTAGAGAGCCTGTGCAATCTCTGTCATTACCGTCATTTCAAAATACTCGTCTTTCTTCAGTATATCATTGCGGTCGTACACCTTTTGGTCTATCTCCGACTTTATGTCGGTGAGTATAGCCACAATGTTGTCGTCGTAATAGCTGAATATAAATGGCTTGTGTTCTGCAAAACGTCGTTTGTTCTCCTCGCGTATGCGCTTGTGCACATTTGCAAACTTGGTGTCGCCATTGTACTTTTTAAGGAGGCGGTTGTTGCTTTCCTGTAACTTGACAAGCCGTTCGATGATTTCATCAAGTTCCTTACTTTCCTGATTAAACTTTGCTATGCTGTCAACCACAAAGCCGTGCTCCTTGAATCGCTGCATGAAGGCATCGCGCAAGGTGATGTATTCAGGATCGTCGGGGTCGGTGTTTTCTGTGAACTTGCGGATTGCCACCGACCACTTGTCCTGCAACTCACGCCCACCGGCTATCATCTTCATCTCTTCCTCTCCAATCTTCGAGAAGTTGAAACGTATGTCTTGCATAGCCTCATTGACAAGTTGCTTGGTCTCGTCGGACACGGCAAATGCTTCCTTCTGATTGATGATGTCGATATGGTGCTGCACCTCTTTGAGCATGTCCGGAAGTTTGGTTATCTCCAACTTGCTGAAAGCTTTCTTAAGGTCGTCGTCGCCAAATGTTCGGACAATATTGGCGCAGTCTTTGGCAGATATAAGCGTCTTCTTCAATTCGAGCAATACCTGCTTGTCCTCAATGGACGAAATCTCAGAAGAGAATTCTTCCACGTTGTTTGTGGTGTAGTCGAATAGCGTCTGTCTGACATCGCGCATTTGACGTATCAGTTCGTCTGGATTCTCAATCACCTGCGAGAAGGTGTCGGTTGTGTGGTTGCCGTCTACTTCGTCTGGATTGTTGAATCGACTCAACTCTTTAAGATAAGCCTCATTAGTTTCCTCAAAGTTGCGCTTTATGTTGGCAAAGTCGATGACATAGCCATATCTGTTGTCCTTGTATGGACGGTTCACACGGGTGAGGGCTTGCAGTAGGTTGTGGTCCTTCAGCTTTCTGCCGAAATACAGGCGTTTCAGTCTGGGTGCGTCAAATCCGGTAAGGAGCATATTGAAGACAATGAGCAAGTCGATGGTCATGTTCTTCTTGAAGTCCTTGATGATTTGCTTGCGCGTCTCCTTGTCGTCGCTGTCGTGGAGTATTAGCCCCACTTTCAAAGGCTCCTTTTTCGTACCATACATAGGCACTGCTTCGGCAGCCATCCATGTTTGGTTGCCCATCTTTATTTGTATAGGTTGCGACTGTCCGCCATCTGGTATGTGCTGAAAGGCTTCGTATAGTTTGCGTGCTTGCTCACTTGTCTCGCAAATCACCATTCCGCCCAAGGTTTCATCCCCTTGTATCTTACGGAATTGGCGTAGGTCATCGGCAATGTAATGAGCCAGCTCACGTACATAACTTTCATGCTCTATTATTTGCGAACGCTTGATGTCTTTCTTTTGCACAAGCGTTTCAAGTTTGTCGTATACCTCCGAAAGACGTTCCTTGTATGAAGTCTCTATATCTTCACGTATTATTTTTAGCGTGTATCCATCGGCAATGGAGCGGTCGTAATAGTATGTATGGAAATAGCGTTGGAATACAACACTTGAAGCACAGTCGCTTTTTAGCAATGGTGTGCCTGTCAAGGCTATCTTGATGGAATTAGGGTCGGCATCGAAAAGGTTTGCCAAGAAGCAACCTCCCGGCTTATAACCTCTGTGGGCTTCGTCCATGATGAAAATGCGCTGCAAGTTGGTAGCGTATGTAGGAAGACAGACCTTCTCCCTGTCTTCGGCAAAGCGTTGGATATTGACAACCGTAATCTCAGGCTGACCACTATTGCCATCTTGTGCATGGTTGTTGCGGAATTGTGCCATCAGTTCAGCACGGGTGTTGGCGGTGGATACCAATAAGCCTCTTGCCTCAAACTCTTGTGTGGCTTGTTCAAGCAAGTCTATTCTGTCTACAATAAAATAGAACTTTGCCACCATGTTGTGCTTAGCATAGTAGTCGGAGAGAACATAAGTGAGGTAGTAGGACAACGCAGTCTTGCCACTTCCCTGTGTATGCCATACTACGCCAGACGTGGCACCTTCTTTTAATTGCTTACGAATGGCCAGTGATGCGAACATCTGTTGGTAGCGCATGATATGTTTTTGGTCTGTGCTTTCAATCTTGCCGTCTACTTCCTTTTCCATCTTGACATAGGCAATGCCATACTTGATGAGGAACAACAGACGTTCAGGACTGCACATGGATGTAAGTATACGGTTTGTAGGCGTGTTCTCACCCAGGTTGGTCTGATATTCAGGTGTGTGGTGGATTACCTGGCAGTTGAAGTCTGATAGTATGCGTTTCTCTTCATCCTGCTTGATGTTGCCGTAGGTGTATTCTTTTATGAATGGTGCAACCGGAAGGTTAGATGGATTTTCCTCACGGAAACAGTTGAACGGGGCACTTTCTCTTGCTGCTGTGCAATAGAAAGCTCCCTGTATGGGCACAATGCCTCCCATTGTGTCATATTCCATATTGTTGGAGAATATCATTAGCTGAGTGATGTTGATGAACCGGCGGAACTTCTTGTTAGGAAAGCGTTCACGATTCATTCGTTTGCTCTCAGCCACCATGCCGCCATGATTATTAGGCTTCTTAACCTCAATAAAGCAAAGTGGCAACCCATTGACAAATAGAGTGATGTCAGGCCGAAACTCGTCCTGACCATTTTTGCAGGTAAACTCAGCTGTGAAATGAAACGAATTGTTCCGAGGATTGTCAAAGTCTATCAGTCGTACAGGTGAAACCGTAGTAAGCCGTTTATAAAAAGACTTGCCGAGGTCGTCATTAGCCAATTCTTGCCTTATGGCACGCAAGGTCTGCTCAAACTCACCCTTTGCAGATGGGTTTAAGTGCTCAAACTGCTGTTTGAAAACATCTGTAAGTATGTTTGTGTCTGGATCGTAAGCGATACCAGCCATTTCTTCATTTATTTTTCCGAAGTAGGAATATCCTAATCGCGTCAAATGTACCATGGCTGGCATTTGAACCCTTGTTGCTTCATTGAACTTGCTCATAACTTATTTGCCTAATATCAAGGAATTTGTTGCTTAATATGGTGTTGTTAACGCAAAGATAGTGATTTGCCAGATAAAAACATACGCTTGTTGCAAATCTTTAACATGTAATAACTGACTTGTAAAAACAAAAAATCCTAACTGCTCATTTCTAAGCAGTTAGGATTCTGTATGGTGCGCCTGATAGGACTCGAACCTACACGTCGTAAGACACTAGATCCTAAGTCTAGCGCGTCTACCAATTCCGCCACAGGCGCATTTGCGGGTGCAAAGGTAATAATTTTGTTGCAAATAACAAAATAATATGGCGGATTTATTCTATAGATTCTATCTTTTTAAGTTTATAGTCCAATATGAGATGGACTGTCATGTATATGACGATGTCGATACCTACTATGTAAGTTATACCAATTACGCCGTTCAGCATGGAGTTCAACAATACATATAATAATTGTAGTATAAGGATTGCTACAAGTGCTCTGTGTTGGCTCATACCTATGCGAAGCAACTTGTGATGGAAATGACGTTTGTCGGCTTGGAACAATGGTTGATGAATGCGCAAGCGTACCAGCACAACACGAACCACATCAAAGCACGGAACGATAAGCAATGTATAGGCAAGTAGCATACTGTCGCTTCTGAATGGTTTGACCCAATCTGAACTCATGGAGAACTTTACCATAAGAAATCCAAGGATGAATCCGAGCGTTAACGAGCCGCAATCGCCCATGAATAGCTTGCGTCGTTTCTCCGCACTTCCCCATATATTAAAGTATAGGTAGGCTGTGAGTACACCCATCAATCCGGCTATCAGCACGCAATATGTCCATATTTGCTCTCTACTGAAACAAACGAGGAAGCCTGTAAGTGCTATTAGCGATAAGCCGCCAGCCAGGCCGTCGATGCCGTCGATAAGGTTTATGGCATTGTCGATAAACACGATGATAAACACCGTAAGTGGGGCGCCTATCCAGAAAGGCACTTCGTGTATGCCCATAAATCCATATAGATTGTTGATGTAGAGATTGCATATAGGCAGTAACGAAGCAGCTATTATCTGAGCGGCAAACTTTATCGGGGCGCCAAGTCCAATAATGTCATCTACCACACCTACTGTATATATAATAAATAGACTTACAAGGAAAGCTCCAGTCCATAAGCCAATATTGAAGGGTAAATCGTCTGTTACGCACTTAAACACATACAACGACATAAGAAAGGCTATAAACATGCAAGGCAAGAAAGCCAAACCGCCAAGACGTGGTATGGCATTTTTATGAACCTTACGCTCGTTTGGCAAATCGTATAGTTTGCGTTTAAGACAGAAATCAACGATATGTGGGGTGATTATGAAGCCGCTAAGCAAGCTTAACATAAATGAAAGGACGACATACAACCAGTAACAATCCATCTAATTCTGTAGCTTTATATTATAGTATATATTTTATTAACACTCTTTTTATAATAACTTTCAAAATGTGAAAATATTGTATATCCTCTATGTTTTTCTCAATAAAACAAGTATCTTTGCGTTAATAGTAATAAAAATGTCTTGATTTTATAATTTGTTTAAGAACAAAAACTGTAATATGCGATACTACAAAGCAATAATATCATTGCTTGCTCTTACATTTGGTACATCTCAAAGCTATGCGCAATATGCGTGGCAAGAAACGGAACGCGAAAAATCTAAGCTTAATCTCAAGAACGATGTGGAATACAATGTAGAGATGCAAGCGTCAATGGCAAACAACAAGACCCCATTATGGCTTAACGCTAACAAATATGGACTTAGTTCGCTTGAAAAGAACAATGGTTATATGCGTGCTGCCGTAATACGTCCACTGCAAGCCGACTCGGTGCGCCGTTGGGCTATAGGCTATTGTCTTGACATGGCGGCAGCAATGAACTATACTTCTGATGTCGTAGTTCAACAGGCATATGTTGAGGCTCGTTGGTTGCATGGTGTATTGACGGTTGGAGCTAAGGAGTATCCTATGGAACTAAAGAACCAGAGACTTAGTTCTGGTTCGCAAACACTTGGCATTAATGCCCGTCCTGTGCCTCAAGTGCGACTTGCATTGCCACAATATTGGCAACTGCCAATTGGTGGAGGATGGTTGCATCTTAAGGGACATGTTGCTTATGGCATGATGACCGACGACTCATGGCAACATGAGTTTACTGGCAAGCAATCGAAGTATGCCGACAATCTGCTCTATCATTCAAAGGCTGGCTATCTGAAGATAGGCAACGAGTATTCTAACTTTCCAATCTCAGTAGAACTTGGACTTGAAATGGCATCACAGTTTGGTGGCAAGCCATATCTACCTACTAAGGATGGTATGGTGCAAGTGTCTACAGATAGTGGACTTAAGAGTTTTTGGAATGCATTTGTGCCAGGTGGTCAAGACGCGTCCGATGGAGTATATGGCAATAAGGAAGGCAACGTATTGGGCAGTTGGCTCATGCGTATAAACTACGATCATGAGCTGTGGCGATTCTCTGTATATGCCGACCACTTCTTTGAGGATCATAGTCAGATGTTCTTGCTCGACTATAACGGTTATGGCGAGGGCGAAGAGTGGAACGTATGGAAGAAACACCGCTACTTTAAGTATGCTTTGCGTGATATGATGCTTGGTGGCGAGTTTCATATGAAGTATGGAACATGGCTTCGCAATATCGTCTTAGAGTATATCTATACTAAATATCAAAGTGGCCCTTACAACCACGACCGCACGCAGAATATAAGCGACCATGTGGCTGGATTGGACGACTACTACAATCATAGTGTATATCCAGGATGGCAGCATTGGGGACAGGTTATGGGTAATCCGCTCTTCCGTTCGCCTATATACAATACTGATGGCTATATCAATGTACGCGACAACCGCTTTTGGGCATTGCATCTTGGTATAAGTGGACAGCCTACCGAGCGACTCGATTACCGCTTGCTTGGTACTTATCAGGAAGGGTGGGGAACATACGACATTCCTTTTACACGCAAGCACCATAACATAAGTTTTCTTGTAGAGGCTGGTTTTCGTTTCAACCACGGATGGAAAGCAAGACTTGGTTATGCCATGGACTTTGGCTCACAGCAAATGTTAGGACATAATGCGGGTGTGCAACTCACGATAAGCAAGTCGGGAGTGTTTTAGGAGTTACGAATTAGGAGTGACGAATTAAGAATTAGGAAGTTATGATTACAAATTATAATAGCAACCGTACAAATAATAAAAGCAGCCTAACAAAGCTGTTTGTTACAACTATTGTTGCTGCATTGCTGATGTCGCTTGCATCGTGTGAGATAGAAACGAGTGACAATGGCGAGCTCGATGGCTTTTGGCACTTGGAACGAATAGACTCGCTTGAAAATGGCAAGACTGTTGACTGCTCAAATCAACTGATATTTTGGGGAGTGCAATTGCGATTGATAGAAGCAAAGGACATGGGTAATAACTCTATCAATCATCTGTATCTGCGCTTTGAGCAGACATCAGACAGCTTATATATAAATAAGGTGTACGAGAACCATTGGCATGAGGATAATCCTAATGATGAAGTGGGTGGCGATGTGCCTGTTGAAGTGGCAAATGACGAAACATGTCATTATGGTATAAACAACATTCCAGAAGGATTTCTTAAAGAACGTCTTGACGGTAGCAAGATGATTTTACGTTCGAAAATGCTAAGATTGACATTCCGCCGGTTTTGACCAGCGGAATGTCTATATATTGTTCATCCTACCAAAGTTTCCACTCAAATATCTTATATAGGTATTTCAAGCTAATCAAAAAACGGTTAGTGTAAAAACCGTATGTTCGGCATGCTTTAACATCCTCGTTTACAAGTACCATACGACTGCGCACATTGTTGGTACTTGCACCACCAGTACGCATTGTCACAAAGTCGAGTGGTATATATTTAGCTTTAATATGATGTTTAAGGAACAGACGCACCATCATATCATAGTCGGATGCAATCTTGTAGTCAAGCGAATAAAGTCCGTATTTGTTAAACACCTCTCTACGAGCATAGAACGACGGATGTGCAGGCATAAAGCCAAAGCGAAGCCACATAGGGTGGAATGGCTTAGATGAATAATAGCGCACCACACGATTGGGAAATCCATCTTTTATGAAGTGTATGTCTCCATAGATAGCGTCGAGCGAGGTATGTGCTTTCATTTCTGTAGCCACACGCTCCAGAACATCGTTTGATGTGAAATAGTCGTCGCTGTTAAGTATGCCTACTACATCACCGGTACTATTGCTTATACCTTTGTTCATGGCATCGTATATGCCACGATCCTTTTCGGATATCCAATGCAGACGGCCGTCAAACTGAGGTTCGTATCTACGCACAATTTCCATTGTATTGTCCTTTGAACCACCATCTATAATCCAATAGTCAATGTCGTTGTATGTCTGTGCAAGCACCGACTTTAGAGTGTCCTCTATAGTAGAGCCGCTATTATATGTAGCTGTTATGAGTGATATTATCATTGATATTTCATCTTTGTATTCATATATATAACGAGAATTTATGAAAATATTGCAAAATACAAAACAAATTTGTATTTTTGCAGAAACATAAAAGGAAGAATTGTGCATGACACAATGCAACCTATAATAACAAACTTATATATGCAAGCGATAATATTAGCAGCAGGTATGGGGCGCCGACTTGGCGAACTGACCCAAAACAACACTAAATGCATGCTCGAAGTGAACGGCGTGCGACTCATCGACCGCTACTTGAGACAACTTTCGAAGTATTCTCTCGATAGAATCGTAATTGTAGTTGGTTATGAAGGACAAAAACTTATTGACTATATACATGCCAATTATCCAGACAAAAACATTGAATTTGTCAACAATCCTATATACGACAAGACCAACAACATATATTCGCTGGCACTTGCCAAGGACTATTTATGCGCAGACGACACCATATTAATGGAGTCGGACTTGATAGTAGAGGATGGCATAATAGACAAATTGGTCAACCATACAGACAAAGACCTTGCACTTGTGGCTAAATATGAGCAGTGGATGGATGGCACTATGGTGAGGATAGACGACAACCGACGCATTCTGCAATTCATACCTAAGGCGGGATTCAGATATGAAGAGGCTGACGACTACTATAAGACGGTGAACATATACAAGTTCAGCCGTGAGTTCTCAAGCAAGCAATACATTCCTTTCCTTGAGGCTTATTGCAAGGTTATGGGCAACAACGAGTATTATGAGCAGGTGCTCAGTGTGCTGACATTGCTGCAAAACACAACACTACGTGCATTGCCTATTGGCAACGAAAAGTGGTATGAAATTGATGATGTGCAGGACCTCGACATAGCCTCAACACTCTTCTCGGAGGACAAAAACAGATTCCAACTCTATCACAAGCGATATGGAGGATTCTGGAGATTCCCCAAGTTGCTCGACTTCTGCTATCTTGTCAACCCTTTCTTCCCCAACAAGCGCATGCGCGACGAGATACGCAACAACTTCGACACATTGCTTGAGAGCTATCCTTCGGGCATGGGTGTCAACTCGCTACTTGCTGGCAAGTACTTTGGCATCAAGCAAGACTATGTAGTGGTGGGCAACGGAGCCGCCGAACTGATTAAGGTGGTGATGGAGGAACACACAAACGGACGTGTTGGAGTGATATTCCCTACGTTTGATGAGTATCCAAACCGCCTGAAACAAGAACAGATTGTGCAGTTTATCCCTACCGACTCTAACTTTGGATATACTGCCGATGAATTGATGGAATATTACAACGACAAGCAATTGTCGCTGTTGATGCTCGTCAATCCAGACAATCCTTCGGGTCATTTCATGCCAAAGGCTGATGTGTTGCGCCTTGCTGCATGGTGTGATAAGAAAGACATAAAACTACTTGTTGACGAGAGTTTTGTTGACTTCACCGAGGAATATGAGAAGAACTCGTTGCTACACAACGATATTTTGGCAAGCAACAGGAATTTGATGGTTATGAAGTCGATTTCTAAATCGTATGGTGTACCAGGTCTACGACTCGGCGTATTCGCATCGTCGGATACAGAATTGATACAGAAGATAAAGAAGGAGGTAAGCATATGGAATATCAATTCCTTTGGAGAGTTCTATATGCAGATATACGGCAAATATGAGAACGACTATCGTAAGGCTTGTCGCAAGTTCTGTGAAGTGCGCGAGAAGTTCTATGAGGACTTAAAGCAAATTGACTTCTTGAGAGTAATACCTTCGCAAGCCAACTATTTCCTGTGCGAAGTAACAAGCAAATACACTTCAGCAGAACTATGCGAACTTCTCATAGAGAAAGACATTATCATAAGCAATTGCGGGAAGAAGAAACATATGAACGGAAGAAACCTCGTGAGACTTGCCGTAAGAGACGAGGCTGACAATGCACGACTCGTTGAAGTGTTGAAGTCGTTGGCATAAACATCTTTTCACTGTTATATACTTTGGAAACCGATGCTAAAGTTGTATATTTGCATAAGAATAAAATAAAAAGCAAGAACAATGAATGCAGAAACTGTAGCTGCCATTAATGAGGCAAAGGAGCATATCGCTTCTATAAAGAACGGAGCGAAAATTACAGAAACAATAGACCTTAGCAGTGTAGAAGCGATGCTTAAATCTTGCGGAGATTGATGACGATATTGTAGAACTGGTGCGACAGGGGTCGCACTCTGAGCTATTTTTATCAGAAAAATTGAATAGGTAAGAATAAAGAAATAGAATTCATTTATTCTTACCTATTATGCTATACAACAAACTTTTCAGTTATTTCCTATCCTTATATATTTTGTCAAGCCACTGCTGTAGCTTCGGTGCGTCGGTCTTGCGCTGTCGCCATTCGGCTATAGCTGTCGGCAATGCAGCCTTGATATACTGCATAGTATACTCCTTGAACTTGGCAAGGGGCGACTTGTTGTAGTCGAACTGCTGTATCGGTGTGCGCCAATTAGAGCCGAAATAATACTCCATATAACCTATATAATTGCGCGGTATAAGATACTCGTTGCCGAGGAATTCATAGGGCATGAGGTCGAGCACATACTCCTTCTTGCAGATGTCCTGACAGCAATACCACAACTCTGGGTCCTGTGGATAAGGTTCGTAGAAATAAACATCGATATATTCGCCCTTGCGGATTATAGAGAGAAAGCCTCGACGCTCATAACGTGCCAACTCAAAACCCTCCTTACGAAGCTCGAACAGCATGTTGAGAAACTTCTGCATGTCGCTCTTGTACATCACAACGTCGATGTCCTCATCGTGAGTAATGAAGTCGTGCTCACGCACGGCACCAAGCAACGAGCCGTAGAACAGAATGAATTTAAGCCCTGCCTCGTCGCACAGACGCTTCAAGATGAGAAGATTCTCGTGGGCAATCTTCTTGTTTATTCTCTTTATGCCCTGAAATATGGGTACAAACTTGTAGCGATAAACGCCACGCTCGGTATTTAGTTTCAGATTCATCTCTTTTCTTCTTATTTATAATAAACTCTTCATTGTTCGTCTATAAGACACTCATTAGCCTCTTACCATACGCTTTATCACATTCTTAAACCAGAATGGGAACAACTGCTTGATGCGGTTGAACAATGTGTTGTTGGAATGATAGAATGCTTGTTCAAACGGCTGATAAGGCACAACAAACTTGGGATGCTGTAGAGGAAACGTAAGGTCGCGAGTGGAAATATATTGCGACGGAGTTGAGCCTTCGGTTGTATGTGTGGCACCCTCGCCAAATCCTATGTTTGTAGTCAGATTATACTTAGGTGTTATACCGAGCATATTGTTAGCGGCGAGTGTGAAATACCACTGCCAGTCCCATGCACTCACATCATTGAGGTCGACAGCCTTGAGTCGATACTTCCAATAACGCACATCCTTCGACTTGTAGCCCATGTTCTTGATAACCGACAACTCATACTTCGTTCCACGCCACGACATATCCATGTCCATTAGTCGCCATGCTCTGCGCCATGAAGCCCAACCGTTGGTCGACTTGTATCTACTGAACACATACGAGTCGGGTATGTCGACATGCTCTAAATAATTAGCTCCATCAACAAGTCCAATACGAGTGTCGTCAGCATAACGCTCAAGCATTTCCTCGACAAATGGGAAGAAGCTGTCGCGCATCACACAGTCGTCCTCAATTATGATGCCACGCTCCTCGTTCTCAAACAACCAGTTGATGGCAGTATATACTCCCATACCGCATCCTAAATTGGCTTTCTGGAAGTTAGTGTGCACCTCACATTCCCAGTCAATAGCGTCAAGCACCGCCTTACGTGTAGCCTCAACCATATCTGCCTCGCCCTCAACATGAGGACGCGGACCGTCACATGCAATATAGAGATGTTCTGGACGAACCTTCTTTATCTGCTCAAAACTCTTTAGTGATGTATCTTTTCTTTTGAAAATGACAAACAACACTGGTATCTTGTATCCCATAGTATGCGATAATTAGTCTTTTATAGTGTTTTTAATTGCGTCGAGGAAGCCATGACCATATTTCAAGTCTGGCTCAACATAGTTGCCCTCTCCCCACTCGTTCCATGAACGCAAGAACAGAATCTTATGCTCTGGAGACTTATCCTTTATCACATCCAGAGCCTTCTCTATATGCTTCTGGAAATTCTCAGGTGTTGAATTGACATATACGCCCTCGCTCTTGCCTGTTCGTGGACTTCTGTCCCACTGAGACAAAATCGTAGGATAGACATTCTCCCATGAGTCTTCTGGTGAAAAGAAGTATTTGGTTATTTTTGAGAAATCGTATTTCAATGTCGGCATGAAAGAGAAACGCTGCTGCAATACAAAACGTATCAATCTCTTATACTTGCCTGAATACAGCATCTCGGCACGTGATTTACTCAGAGAATTGACTGCGTCAAATCCCATATCAAGGAAACTCTTGTATACCTCAGCACTGCTTTCAAGGTTTGGCAGCACTCTACGAATAGTTCCATCTGCATTACGAACCATCGTTGTGGTCGAATTGCACATAGCAACGAAGTACACTCCCTTCAGTCCATTCTCTTTCGCCATCTTTTGCCATAGCTCCATGAATCTCTCTATATCTGCAAAACCATAAGGGTCGAATATACAAAACAGAGGTTTTCCATCTACAGTGATATATCGATGGTCTTTGAAAGCTGGCAATACAGTATTAAAATGGTTTATATAATCCTCATCACCTGGATAAAGTTGCTTGGATATCATCGTTGTTCCACCATTATTTTTCCACGTTTTTGTGGTCCAGTCATGGTTTGCCCATGCCAAGCAGAATGGGAAGTCGGGCTTACCAGAAGCCAACACTTCGTCAAACGGACGGTTGAGCAGTCGCTTGCCATTGCCCATCCAATAGTGCCAATAACAGAAACCCTCAATACCTGCCTCACGTGCCATCTCAGCCTGTCGCTCACGAGTCTCAGGCAATCTGAGGTCATAGAAACCTAAATCCGCAGGAATGCGCGGTTGATAATGCCCACGGAACAAAGGTTTTGCCTTTGCTACGTTTGTCCATTCTGTGAATCCTGGTCCCCAGACTTTGTCGTTCTCCGCCAAAGGATGAAACTGAGGCAAATAAAGCGCTATAACTCGAGCTTTCATATTCTTATTCTATTATGTATTTATCTTATTTATACTCTGATTATTGTCGTCGTTAATCTTTTCCTCCAATGGAAATTTCTCCAATAGGGCTTCATGATAACGCAAGTAGACATATAGCAGTGCAAACATTATCATTCGTAAATTGGCTGTATCTGAAAACGAGAACAGATACATTCCACCTTGCATGCTGACACATATTGTGAAATACAGCAACAGCAGTTGATATAACTTTACAGTTCCGTCGCGTGGACGCACTGACCTTGCCACCAAGACGAAGAACACTACAAATATAACAAATGCCACAACCGGTCCGAAATCAATAGTGAAATCGCCAACAAATGTCGAGAATACATTGTCATCGATGTCCAGATTGTGATACTTGTCTCTTCGTTCTATATAGTTCTTGGGCACACTGCTGTCAAACATTCTTAAGAAGAGATTTATCGTTCGCTCGCCATGTCGAGTGCCTCCTGGTTCGAGTCCATAGTTGTTGAAATATAGACTTCCCTGACCTATATACCAGTTAAGGAATCCAAAGACTCCTTCACTGCGGTCGCCGAAACGACTCATTGTAATGGCAGCAACTGGCAACGTTATGACGATAAGCAGAGTGACACCTGCAACTTGCACAAAGCGATTTATCTTATTCGACAAGTAATGACGGAATGTCATATAGCCACCTATCAGCGTGAGAATGCCAAGTATCACACCTGAGCGCTCGCCACGCATCACTGGCATCACCAAACCAATGAGCGAGGAGAAGAACAACGCCACAAGCAGCAGTCGCGACTTCTCTTTCAACGTAAGCAAATAGAAGAACAAGAACACTGTTATGTCCGAACAGGCATTATATATCACAGCAGGAAGGTTTCTAATGGCACCTCCCGAATCACTCACGTTCTCCATCTGCTCGGTGTAAGCATCTTTTCCGGCGCTCACATCAGTAAAGAGCTTCACAAAACCTGTGCTGAAATTGTTAGCCAGTTCGGGCAACAGACATATTGCACACAACACTATCACTACAGAGAGTATCTTCAAGGTGCGTGTATGAGGGTCGGCTATCTCGTTTGGCATATTCTCATGATAGGCTATTGACGGCATCAATGCTATCATCATCATAACGTACAGATATATATAAGGGAATACCTTCAGCGGCTCGTATGTCATCGAGAAGATGGGGTCGTTCAACGAGAGTATCGAAAACACCGCATACACTATATACATTGTGATGATGGCACTACCTCCATCAAGGACGCGCACATTACGGTGATACCATATAAGTGTTGCCACCCACACAAAAAGGTAGGTGAAAGCCAATATATTATTTATACTTGTGACATCCATCATTTAACGAACTTTTTAGACATTCTTCTCAACATCTGCAATACGGCTACTCGCTCTTGGGCTGTGAGACCTACGACATACACCAAAGTTCCAACCACTAACGGCACTGCCAAAAACACCACAACAAGGCTCAACAGGGCTGAATGTATAGCACTATGCACGAAGTAAGTGAACGCTCCACCTGCTATCGTTATCAGCAATGCCGGCAGACAGAAGGCAAAGAGATATTCTGAAATAGAAAATTCCGAATAGTAATGGCGCAAACATACAAGGCGGATGAAGTGTGTCAACACACATACTCCTATCAATGATACGAAGACATACTCTGCTGTCAGCCCAAACTTGAACAACACCCATGATATGGGAAGACACAACAGCGTGACACTCTCCACCGAAAGATGGTAGTACTTTATATGTCCAGAGGCTTGAATAATGGTTGTTATAGGATTGTTCATAGCCAAACACACCACATATATTATTATGAGTCGAGAGAACAACACAATCTGTGCTGTCATAGAATCGCCCAGCCACAAATGCAATATGGTGGGCATCTCGGCTATCATAGGCAACGAAACCATCAACAATACATAATAAATAAACTTGTTGCTCACTGCGAACAGCTGGTTCAGACATTTGTAGTCGCCTCCTGCATACGATTGTATCATTGCTGGACGCATTGCCAGCACCATACTATTGCACAGAGCATTGAAGGCATTGTTTATCTGTTGGGATATAGCAAAGGCTACATTCACTATAGGTCCGAAGTATATATTCAGCAATATGGTGTTGCCTTGAATCATACACACCTTCGCTATGGAGCCAAACATGGTCCAACCAGAGAACGAAAGGAGCTGTCTGGTCAACAAGGCATTCTTGACTGAACGATATTTGCACTCCTCGTAAGTTCGCGAGCAATATATCGAATACATAAGAAACACTATGACAGCAACCAACAGCAATCCACCACTGTAGAACACGAGACTGTCAATCATAACATATCCTATCAACACAGCGACAAACACCTTAAGCAGACAGTCGATAGTCGAGATAAGAGCATAGCCTTCCATATTCTCGTGAGCAAACAAAGCCGACGAGAATGGTATCTGCATAATGGAGATGACAAAGGTGAAGATAGCAAACTGGAAGCACATTCTTGATGCTCCCATTCTTTCTACTGGAATATTCAGCTTGGTCTCAAGAAACCATATACCAACTGTCTCAAACAATACCAGCAACACCACTGCTATGACGAACAATAATCTCAAGCTCAATGAGAATATTTCGTTCATTCCCATCTTATCCTTTTTTCCTAAGGCTATTGAGTAGAAACGCTGAATGGAGAGTTCCATGACGCCGCTCAAGAAGGACGACATCATGACAACGCCAGCTACGGCATTAAATATGCCGTAGTCTATCGCCCCCAATCCAGCCAAAACGAAACGGACTGAATACAGATTTATTATTGTGATGAAAAGCATTCTGACAAATAGCAACATCGAATTGGTAGCTATTCGTTGCGAAAGGTTTCCATTACCTGTTTTTTCTGTAGTCATTACTTTTCTTTGATTATATCCTTAAGTATATATAGTGTTGTACAGCCGAATGCCACCACCAACATTGTCAATATAAACATTACACGCTTCGGACTGTCTGGTCGGATAGGCACTGCGGCTCCCTTGATTAAAGTAAACGCCGGTGTGCGCTCCTGTATCTTTGCCTTTGCCGCCTGTAGCTGTGTGCTCAATGTCGAATAGGTGTTAAACTTTATCTGCATATCGTTCTCAAGGTCATTCTGCTTAGACTTGAAACTTTCCAACACGACATCCAAGTTGGCATCTGCATAACTGCCATATGTCTGTCTTGAGCGTTCGTAGGTTTGCTTTGCCTCGTCTGTGAGTTTTTTATAATACTCATAGTCTACACGTGCCTTACGTGTTCTGTATACGGTAATAAACTCCTGCAGATGTTCTCTTACTGAATCGGCTACAGTCTTGCATATTACTGGATCTTGGTCTTTTACGTCAATAGTGATTACGCCAGTCTTCTTGTCAACCGTGAACTTTATCGAGCCTTTTATTCCATTAGCCACATCGTCCGATGCCTTATTCATGCGATAAGGGTCAAACTTGGCACCATTGCCCGAATTATCCTTCTTCTTAAAGAGCGATATGACATAGCCCAAGCCTTTCTCCCACCAAGTCTTCTGCTGCCAATTATACATATAGTCATAATATGTAGTGTTGATTTTGCCGTCCTTGCTGCTAACCTTTATGTCGAACAATCCTGCCACAAATCCGTTGTCGTCCATCAATTCTGGATACAGCAAAGGCGTGATGGCATCATTCGACTGAACATTAGACAAATCAAATCCGAATGAAGAAGCCAATGAACTCAATGCTCCACCCGACGACTGATTCTCAGCTTCTGGAGCCATCTTGGTTTCAGTGCTATACATTCGTGGTATACTGTATATATAAATTGCGGATAGCGCAAAAGTTATTGGCAAAACAATATAAAACAGTTTCTTACGTTTCAGCAATTCACTGACGACTTGCTTGTAATCTACTCTTTTTCTCTCTTTACAATCTGCCATAATAGTTTAATCGTAATCTTTTGTTATATTATTTTAGTTGATGATTCGTCTATTTATCTATATATCTTCTTCACAGTTCCGTCGGCATACTGTTCTATATATATATTCTGTGGCAATTCCTTTTCATTCACATTGGTGTAGTCCATGCCATAGATATTCACACGCTTTACCATCTTGTTTCCCATGCTTGCCACGCCATCTATAGATGTCTCTTTCGACAGTTCTGCTGTCAACGTTTCAAGCGACTTCATACGTGCCTTCAAATGCGACAGCGCCTCCTCTATCTGTTCGTCAAGCGTGTTCATACATTCATCTTCATACACATTGCGATGTAGTTCCATGCTTTGGGTTACGGCTTCACCACAGTCGGTTTTCAATGCGTTGCCCCTAATCTTTATTCTTATTCCCGACTCACCTTTCACATAGTCTCCACTGTCATACACACCCTTGCCCTTCTGTGTTATCACCAGCCGGCCAGGTACATAGTTACTAATAATACTCTCGCCAGCCGCCCCTTCTGGAGGATACACCTTAGTGGCTGTTGGGTCTTGGCCTTCTATTGTTTCAATAGATAGCAATGGTAGGTTGGGCCACTCTATAGTGGTTTGACCATTTATCGTGATTTGGATAGTTGCGAGTAATGCAACAATACTTATCAAAATACGGCTAAAATGGGATATAATCATATTTCTTGTTTTTACAATGAAGTTAAGTGTCTATTTAAATAATAGGCAAAGGTACGCATAATTATTGACATTAGCTTGTATATATCAAGTATTTTGACGAATTTTGTAGTCTAAATCATTAATTATATGGAAGTTTATATCATTATAGCAGTGGTGGCTGTAGCCATGACATTAGTGGGCTTTGTGCTTGGCAATAAAGGCAAGGCCAATCAGCAGGACAAGACGGAGCTTATAGATAACCTGTATAAGCAGCTCGACGAACAAAAAAAACTACTCTCGGAGCGTGACCAAATTATAGTCAGCAAAACCGAACAGATAACATCTTTGACCGCAGAGAGGGATGTGCAAGCGGCTCAAGCCGATAGTTTTCGCAAGCAACTTGATGCCCAACTTGCTGACAATAAGGCTTCGTACGAAAAACATATAGCCGAGCTTAAATCGTCGCAAGAAAATCAGATAGCCGAGCTTAAGGTGTCGCACGACAAGCAACTTGCACAGGTTAAGGATGCTGCCGATAAGCAGATAGAGGCTCTTAGACAGATGAACCGCGAGCAGGTTGACAATCAGCTCAAGCTCATTCGTGAGCAGATGCAGACTACATCAGAAGAGGTGTTGAAGCGTCGTCAGGATGAATTGGGCGAGCGCAACCGTGAGCAGGTGTCTAAGATTATCGACCCTCTGCAACAGAGCTTAAAGAATATGCAGGAGGCTTTGGACAAGACTAAGGAGCAGCAGAGCGAGGCTCTTACTCGTCTTGACGAGACTATAAAGATCAATATGCAGAAGAGTGCCGCCTTAGGCGAGACTGCCGACCGCCTTACACGTGCGCTTACAGGCGAGGTTAAGGTACAAGGCAACTTTGGCGAGCTTAAGCTTAAGCAGCTTTTGGAGGACCTTGAGCTAAAGGAAGGCGAACAGTTTGATACGCAAGAGACACTTAAGGACAAGGCAGGAAAGCTGGCAAAGGGTGATGATGGCAAGGGATTGATTCCCGACTTTATACTTCATTTCCCAAACAACCGCCATGTTGTTGTCGATTCAAAGATGTCGCTTACCGACTACGAACGCTATATGAATGCCGAAGACGGCACTCCTGAGAAAACCGAATATCTTAAGTCGCATATAGCCAGCGTGCGTGCTCAGGTTAAGCGTCTTGCCAAGAAAGAGTATACAAAGTATCTGCCAAGCGGATACAACAAACTCAACTTTGCCATTATGTACGTGCCCATAGAGGGTGCGCTCAACCTTGCATTGCTAAACGACAGCACGCTGTGGCGTGAGGCATACGATGAGGGTGTTATGATTCTCGGTCCGCAAACTATGTATATGAATCTTCGTGTATTGGAGATGATGTGGACTCAGGTGCGCCAACTTAGCAATCAGCAGGCTATGATGGATGCTGCCAACACTGTTATCGATCGTGTGCAAGACTTTGGTGTGCGATTTTTGGATGTAGAATCGAGCATGAACGACACTATAAAGAAGATGTCAAAGCTTAAGATTACTACAGCCGACAGTGGTGCAAGCATCATTACCGCAGCACGCAATCTGCTTAAGGCTGGAGCAAAGGAGAATAAGAAGAAAAAGTCGCTTGCCGAAATGGACGACCAAGTGTTTATTGAGAATATGGAATAATAAACGAATAACGACAATTACACGTGCTCAGACCATTATAGTCTCCGTGTAATTGTCGTTAATTTTTTTTGTGGTTACTTTACGATGCTTTCGATATACTTGCACACCATATCGATGCCCTTGACGTTGTCGCCTCCCTCTGGTATAATAATGTGTGCAAATCGCTTTGTTGGCTCAATGAATTGCTCGTGCATAGGTTTTAGCACCTTGAGGTAACGGTCTAACACAGTCTGCACATCACGTCCGCGTTCCACAGTGTCGCGTTGTATGTTGCGTATAAGACGTTCGTCCGAGTCGCAGTCAACAAATATGCGTATGTCCATAATGTCGCGCAGCTTCTTGTTGATGAGAGTCATGATGCCCTCTACAATAATTACTGGCTTCGGTTCTACATGTATAGTCTCCGGCAGTCGGTTGCACTTGAGGTACGAGTAGGTAGGCTGCTCTATGGCTCTGCCTTCTCGCAGCTCGTTTATTTGCTTGGTTAATAGTTTCCAGTCGAAAGCGTCAGGATGGTCGAAGTTTATAGCGTGTCTTTCCTCTTCGGTCATTGATGTGGTGTCGTTATAGTAAGAGTCGAGTGGTACAACAGCCACATGATGCGGAGGCAATGCTTCCACAATCTTCTTCACTACAGTTGTCTTGCCAGAGCCAGTGCCTCCGGCAATACCTATAATTGTAACTTTATCGTTTGTCATATATTGCTTTATATTTTGTTTTAGTTGTCAATTTAATCTTTTGCTTATTATCCACTCTTCCACGTTGCGTGTCTTGCTCGAGAAGTTTACACCTATCTTGTATAGTTGGTGTTTGTCCATTGCAAATGGTTCGGTATATCCACAACGGTCTATCTGCTTGAGTGCTTCTTCGGCTGTGCGGTCGAGTTTACACTCAACTATATAGATGTAGTTTTGGGTTTGTATAACCGCATCTATACGTCCGTCGCTTGTTGGTCGTTCTACTTGTGTGTAGAACCCCATAATTTTAAATATTAGGAACATAGCGTTTTGGAAGTAAAGCTCGGCATTGCCAACAACTTGATAGCTTGTATCAGCGAACAAAGTTTTCATGCGTTGCATAAACTGTTCGGGTTTTCCTGCCTCTACGTCCTTTACAAATTCGTCTACCATAAACGGCAAATTGCTACCAGCCGAAGTATATAGTGGCAACATAAAGTTGAGGAATCCTTCCTCTACTTCCTTGTTTGGAAATCCCAATAAGTATTTCTTAAAACGCTCGTCATATCCCTTTATCGTTAGATATCCGCTTTGGTAGATTATTGGAATGGGGTTGGTTGATAGCGAGTCGACGCTGTTAATAACATCGCTTGATACATATTCTTTAGTAATATCTGGCAGGCGATAGTTGTGCATCTTCATAAGGTCTACGAGGAATGTAGGTGTGCCTGTTTCAAACCAATAGTCCTTATAACGCAACTTGGATAATGTATTAAGAACACTGAACGGATTGTATATACCTACAGTATTCTCTTCAAAATGGTATCCGTCGTATCTCTCTTTTAGTTTTGCTAATGTTTGTTCTTCAGTGTCGCTATATGCTTTGCTCAACTCCTTAATTCCTTCTTTAAAGTTGCACAGAAGTTCGTCCTGTGTTATACCGCAGATACTAATGTAGCGGTAGTCCATAGATATGTCAGTTAGGTTGTTAAGGTCGCTGAACACACTTACTTTGCCAAACTTGGTAACTCCCGTAAGTAATGCAAAACGTATGTATTGGTCTTGAGTTTTAAGCACCGAGTAGAAAGCCTTGAGTTGCGAGCGGTAGTCTTCTTGTAGTTGTGGCATACCAATAGTCTGCAATATAGGCTTGTCGTATTCGTCGATAAGTATAACAACATTATGTCCTTCCTTCTGTGCAGCTCTGGCAACAACACCCTTGAAGCGCAGGGCGAGCGTGGTTTCCGACTTACGTGTGCCGTATTTTTCTTCCCAATTACTGATATGGTCGTTTAGTACAGCATACAAGCTTCCCTCTTCACGATAGTTGGCTGTGTTGAGGTCGATGTGCAGTATAGGGTGAGAGAGCCAGTTTTTCTCCAGTTCGGCGATAGCAAGACCTTCAAACAAATCTTTACGACCTTGGAAGTAGGCTTCGAAAGTAGAGAGCAATAGGCTCTTGCCGAATCGTCTTGGACGACTCAGAAAGTAGTATTTGCCTTCGTCTGCAAGTTTGTATACAAACATAGTTTTGTCAACGTATGCAAACCCGCCTTCTCTTAATTCCTTGAAGTTCTGTATTCCGATAGGATATTTCATAATGCGGTCAATGTTGTGACGTTACATAATTTTTACAAAGTTAATCATTTTCCTTTATGCAACAAAAAAAAGGCGGCAAATTGCCGCCAATATAATTAAAGATTGTTGTGTGTCATAATGCTATGGGTTTATGCAAGCTTCGTGCTTATGCCTTTAAGTACCTTGACATAAAACTCCGCCTTCTTCTCCACCTTCATAGGATATGCGCGCGAGCTGCTTGGCATGCGCCACAGTCTCAATTGTCGTCCTTTATAGTCGAACTCTACATTGTCGCCAACCTTTGGTTGCATGCCAATATTGAAGCATTGGCACAGCACATCGGTGGCTTTCTGTCCGGTAGTTACTATATCGGTAAGGCAAGGCAGACTGTCTGCCATAGCTTTCAAATCGGTAGGCTCCACCACTTCAAGGTCCTTGTCAGATGCCGTGTTCTTAAGTCGTATCACAGCTGTGGCTGTATCATACATTCCTATACCGTGTTCACGAAGAAAGGGTATGATAAGGTCAAGGCGAAACGTTTTGTGCTCAACGTCTACAAAGTGCATCTTGTCGTTATAGAAGCACAATCCGAAGATGCGCCACATGTCATTGGTGAAGTTGGGATAATAAAACTTCATAGACCACCGTTTCTCGCCTGGTGGAAAACTGCCAAGCATAAGCAATCGGCAACCATCAGGCAAGAAAGGTTCAAATGGATGGCGTTCTATCATTTCTGTTCCTTGACAAGATACACCACTACAGGCAAGTGATCTGAATAGCCATCAAGCCAAACGCCGCCTGCTGTTGTACGCTTAGGTGCACCCTTGTATTTGCCTTCCGATTGCAAAAGGTATGGGCGGATGTGTATCTGGTTCTGGAAGAACTTAAGTGTGGCATAATCCTTAGAGCCCTTTGGGCATAGCATGTTAGGTGTCATAACAATCTGGTCGAACAGATTCCATGAGCCATTGTAGAACAATGTGCCGCGACCTTCCTTTGCCAGAATGTTGTACCAAGGATTGTACATGTCGTCCTTGCCCACCTCGCTTATGTTTGCCTTGCATGATAGGCCTTCGGTCATCGACTTGTTGGTAGGGTCGTCGTTCATATCGCCCATAACCATAACCTTGCAGTTTTTGTCGGCAGCGATGAGCGAGTCTTTTATCACGCGCACCTGACGTGCAGCTACCTCACGATAGTGTGATGTAGAGAATCGGCTTGGCCAATGGCATACAATGATAGTCACATGTTCGCCCGCCATTGTTCCGCTAACGGTTAGGAATCCACGTGTTACAAATCCAGAGTCTTTCTTCTGCTCAGGCACATAAGGCACAAGCTTTACATCACGTACTGTAAAGAAACGTGGATTGTATAGCAAGGCACAGTCGATACCACGACGGTCGGGTCCCTCAATATGTACATATTTATATCCGCGGGCCTTAAGTGCTGGTTGTGCTGTAAGGTCGTCAAGAACCTTAGAGTTTTCTACCTCAGCAAGACCAATAGCCGCACATCCAATGCCAGGCAACTTGTCTGTGCCAAGGTCGGCAAGTGCCTGTGCCATATTGCGTAGCTTATGACTGTATTTCAAACCATTCCACTTGTACGAACCGCCAGGAAGGAAGTCGTAGTCGCGCTTGCCTTCATCGTGGCAAGTATCAAATAGGTTTTCTTGGTTGTAGAAGCCTACAGCGTAGAGATTAAACTTTTTCTGTGCCTGTGTGCCTGTCACGATGGCAAGCAACATAAGGGCAAGGATTAAGAGTTTCTGTTTCATTGTCTTGTTTGTTGTAATTTGTTTAACTGAACTTTCGCAAGGTCAGAGAATTCAGTATTTAAAGGAGTTAAGAAGTTAAGCCAAATGCTTTTAATGCTATAAATCAAGCAAAAAAACTAATGGCTTAACTCCTTAGCGACCGTAGGGCGCGATATCTCCTTAACTTCTTAACTACTTTCGCTTGCGAAAACTTAATTTGTTTAATTTTTTTGCAAATATCGGCATTAAATCTGAAATATCCCAATTTGTAACAAAGAATTATTGAAATTGCCTTCTCAAAAAGGTGACATCCTATATATGGAGTGATGCAAACCGGTGGGTTGTAGGTTTGGATTATAGTCCCTCAAACCGACCAATTTGTCGGTGCTTAGCCATTGAAACATAATATTAATGTGAATAAAACTCGAAAAAACTTTTTTTATTGAAAATTAATGCTTTACTTTGCATTCTCTCTATATGAATCAACAAATCTAATTATCAAATACATGCAAAAGAAGCTTAATTTAGCAGTGTTGGCTATGTGCTGCGTTCCTGCTGCCTATGCTCAGACCGATTCTATCGGCTATCATAGTGAGGCATCTAACGAGGCAGCCTTCACATTTACTGAGGCTCAACTTGGTGAGGATGATGATATGACGCAAAACGTCACTATTGTCAATTCTAATACCAACATCTATGCCAGTCAGGTGGGCTATTTGTTCTCACCTGCTCGTTTCCGCTATCGTGCTTTCGACCAAAAGTACAACGAAGTGTTTGTCAATGGACTATCGCTAAACGATATGGAGAGTGGTCAGTTCCGCTACTCGCAAGTGGGCGGTCTTAACAACATGACACGCAATGTAGACTACTCGCTTCCTTTTGAGAACAACTCGTTTGCTTTCTCGGGTATGGCGGGCTCAAACAATTACAACTTCCGTGCTGCCGCTATGCCCGTAGGACAGCGCCTTACATTGAGTGGCGCCAATCGCAACTACACATTACGTGGTATGTATACCTACAGCACAGGTCTTTCCGAAAAAGGATGGGCCTTTACCGGTGCTCTTAGCTATCGTTGGGCAAGCAATGGCTATGTAGAGGGAACATTCTATAATTCGCTGTCTTACTTCCTTGGTGTGCAAAAGGTATTCGGCAATCATAGCTTGTCGTTCTCTACATGGGGCAATCCAACCGAACGCTCTACACAAGGTGCTGGTACTGACGAGGTATACTGGCTTGCAAACAACCGCTACTACAATCCTTATTGGGGTTATCAGAATGGCAAGAAGCGCAACTCGCGTGTTGTAACCGATTATGCTCCAAGTGCTATCCTTACTTGGGACTGGACTATAGACAACGACACCAAGCTCACTACATCGTTGTTTGGCAAGTACTCTATGTACAAGAGCACCAAGCTTAACTATAACAATTCGGACAACCCACAACCCAATTACTGGAAAAATCTGCCTTCAAGCTATTACGATGTGTGGTACGACACAAATGAGAACTATCGCACAGAGCAGGCTTTCGACGATTGGACCACATCTTACAACTATTGGCGTGCATCTAAGGCAAACCGCCAAATCAATTGGGACCGCCTTTATTATGCCAACCGCAACATAAATGCCGAGGGTGGCGACGCTATGTATTATGTACAGGCCAAACACAACGACAACCTTACATTGACACTTTCGTCTACATTCAACCATCAGATTGACAAGGACAAGAAGGTGAACCTTGGTATTATGGCTGGCACAAACAAGGGCATGCACTACCAGACAATGGAGGATATGCTTGGTGCCAACTCGTTCCACAACATCAATACTTACATTATCTCGGACAAGTATACTGCCGATTCGCCAGAGGCCGACTACGACCTTAACAATCCTAAGGCTGTGGTTAAGGAAGGCGACCGCTTTGGCTACGACTACAATATATTCGTAAACAAGGCCCGTCTTTGGACTTCTTACTCGCAGAACATAGGTCGTCTTAACTATACCGTAGCTGGCAAGATAGGCTATACTTCTATGCAGCGCGAGGGTAGAATGCGTAATGGTCTTGCTGCCAACAATTCTTATGGCAAGAGTCATCATGCACAGTTCCTTGATGGCGGCGTGAAGTTAGGCTCTAACATTACACTTGGTGGCGGACATGTAGTGTCGTTAGGTGCCGCTTACGAGTATCGTGCTCCTGAGGCACGCTCTGCTTTCATGGCTCCTGAGGTTAACAACGACTTTGTTGCTGGCCTAAAGAACGAGCGTGTGTTTAATGGCGAGATTGGCTATATGTACGAGAACTCATGGTTGCACCTCAATCTTAATGGTTACTACTCGCGTATGGAGAATGTGTCTGACTGGCAGAACTTCTTCAACGACGATGTCAACTCGTTCATCTATGTATCTCTTACAGACATGAAGAAGGAGTATTATGGTGCCGAGCTTGGTGCAAAGTTCAAGTTGGCAAGCTTCTTCGACGTTAATCTTATCGGTACTATAAGCGAGGCTAAGATTGTAAACAATGCCAAGCTTACATATATGGAGTCTACCAGCGCTACATTGCATGGCGACGATCAGGTGGGCGACAACCACGACCGTATATTTAATAAAGGTATGCGCGACAGCGGCACACCGCTTACTGCATTGAGCCTCGGATTGAACTACCATCAGAATGGTTGGTTCATCAACCTTAATGGCAACTACTACGACCGTATATACTTGAGCTACTCGCCTAACTATCGTTTCGAGCAGAACATCAAGAACCGTAACATTGCCATGACCAAGTTGGGTTATCCTATCATTAACGATGCTACCAACGAGATTATTCCTGGCGCTCTCGACCAGGCTAAGGGCAAGGGCGGATTTATGCTCGACGGATCTATAGGTCGCAACATCTACCTTAAGAAGGGATCACTCTCTATCAACCTTATGGTGACCAACATACTCAATAACCGCAGCGTTGTTACTGGCGGTTACGAGCAGAGCCGAAGCGGATATTCGGGTGTGGCTACTGGCAAGTACAACTTGCGTGGCTATTCATTCGAGAAGAATCCGTTTAAGTTCTATGCCTGGGGCACCAATGGTATGCTGAACATTACATATAAATTCTAACAAACACAAGCATTAAGATGAAAACAATGAAATATCTTAAGTTGGCGCTTCTTGCTCTTGTTGCTGTCTTTGCTACCACATCATGCATGGACGACGACTGGAAGGACCCTAATAGCGAGACATCTCCTTATGGCAATAACTCTATTCAGGAGACTAATGTGGTGTCTATTGCTGAATTAAAGAATACTTATGGTCCAAAGCAGAAGGACGAAATAAATGATACTGTTCGTATTGCTGACGGCACACAGATTAAGGGTATCGTTACAGGCAATGACATAGAGGGCAATATCTACAGCCAAATATCTATACAGGACGAGAGCGACAAGCCTGGCATTATAATCTCTGTAGCTCAGGGCGGATTGTCGGGTCAGTTGCAGATAGGACAAGAGGTACTTATCAATGTGGGCGGACTATATTATGGCACTTATCGCTCACAGCCACAGCTTGGTGTTGCTTACCACGACTCGTCTAAAGATCAGAACTATCCAAGTCGTATAAGTCGTGCCGATTGGCAAAACCGCTTTAAGGTTATTGGCAAGCCAGATGCTTCTAAGATTAAGGTGCAGGTGTTCAGCACAAATCCTGATGCCTCAAAGGGCGAGCTTAATGTTGCCGACCTTCTTGATGCCGATGTGGCATATAAGTATGCTGGATGTCTTGTTACACTTAAGGGTGTAGAGTTTGCCATGGGCGACGGTAAAACCACTCTTGCTCCTGAAGATGAAGGCAAGACTCTTGGTTATGGTGTGACACGCTATTTTAAGGGTTACGACAAGACCAACAAGCAGATAGGCATTCGTACAAGTTGCTATGCCGAGTTTGCTGCCAATCTTGTTCCACAAGGTGTGGTTGATGTAACGGGTGTTCTTTCTTGCTACAAGTCAAGTGCAAAGTACAACCATACAGTACAGCTCGCATTGCGCCGCTTCTCTGACATCAAAGCTTCGGAGAGCAAATAATATTCACATTATTATATATAATAGAACAAAAACATAACAATTATGAAGAAGATACTTTATACAATGCTTGTCGCCCTTGCGACAACATTATCATTTACAAGTTGCGAGGACGTTCCGGCTCCTTACGACATTCCTACTGGCGGTAATACTGGTGGCGGTGACACTGAGACAGGACTGAAGGAAATATACTCAGAGAATTTCGATAACGAAACAACTGCATTCACATTCAAGGATGTCACTCTTACTGGTGGTTTGACAAGAGTGTGGAAGGTTGCTTCTTACAACAACAATGGTTATCTCAATGCTTCTGCTTTCTTTAGCAATGCAAGTCATGCTTCTGAGTCTTGGGCTGTGTCGCCAGCTATCTTGCTTGGCGACAGTAAGAAGGCAACTCTTTCGTTCAAGCATGCTATCAACAAGCTTGCCGATGTAAGCACTATGAAGGACATGATGACAGCTTGGGTTTCTACCAACTATGCTGGTGATGTTAAGACTGCAGAGTGGCAGCAGCTCGTAATACCTAAATATCCAGAGGGTGTAAGCTGGACTTTTGTAGAATCGGGAGATATCGATCTCACAGCTTATTGCGGTAAGACAATATACATTGCATTTAAGTATACAAGTACAGATGATAACTCTGGTGGTTGGGAGATTGATAATTTCACTATTAAGGGTGATGGAACTGCTATGAGCATTCCTTCAACACCTGACACACCAGATACTCCTTCTACACCAGAGCTTAAAGCCGGCTTGAACCTTGATACCCAAAACGGTTTGGTTACATTTGTTAATGATGGTGTGGCAGAGGGCGAGACAGCTACATACGTTGTAGAGGAGCTTGGTCTTGAGGACGCTAAGGAGGTTGCAGAATTGTCTTTGTCGGATGGTACTAAACTGACATTCGGTGCAGATCAGAACACTGCCAAGACTAAGTACTATGCAAGCAAGAAGTCCATACGTATCTACAAGAACAACACTATGCACATCGCTGGCAAGAGCAAGATTGCCAAGATTGTTTTCACTTGCGACTCGAAGACTACTGTAGGCAATACTACAGCTACTCTGAGCTTCGATGGCAACAACATCGACTACAAGAATGTGTTTGATGCGGCTTCTGGTAAGGCTAACGTACAGTTCCAGTTTACCAAGATTGCCATTACTTACGCTAAGTAATTAATAGGACAAAATATAATAAAATGGCGCGCTGTCGATATGACAACGCGCCATTTTATTATATTTTACATCCCTGCCATACCCACAAATTCTGCTTGGCAATCTATAGGAGGGTATGGCATCCTTGCCATACCCACTCTGCCATGATTGTCCAATCAGTTTAGTGGGTATGGCAGGGATGCCATACCCTCCTACTATATGTAAAGATAAATCTGAACTGTTACTTATAGAAAAGCAGATAAAGACATGGCAGTTTGAGGAAATAATCGTAAATTAGCACTTGAAAACCAAAGCAAAGGAATTATGGTAGAGACAAACGATAGAAAATTGCCAGTAGGCATCCAGTCTTTTGAGAAAATAAGAAAGCAAGGATGCCTGTATGTTGACAAGACAGATATTATCTGGCAACTTGCCAACGGGATAAGAAAGTATAATTACTTGAGCCGTCCACGCCGCTTTGGCAAGTCTGTGCTGGTAGATACACTCGAATCCTACTTCTTGGGAAAGAAGGAACTGTTCGCGGGATTGAAGATAATGCAGCTGGAGACAGAATGGGTGAAGCGTCCTGTCATAAGGCTGGATATGAGTCGTGCGGGTGCTGAACCGGAAACATTGCGCTCGTATCTTGATAATGCTTTCAGACAATATGAAAAAGAATATTCATTGATTCCTAATCCTACAGATAGTCTTGCCGACCGCTTCAATGCCATAATTGTTGGTTCGTATGAGCAGACCGGACATCAGGTTGCTATTCTTATAGATGAATACGACTCGCCATTGCAGCATTCTTGGAAGACTCCTCACCATGAAGCATGTACCTCTATCTATAGGGAGGTGTTTGCCATCCTCAAGGCAGATGATAAATACGAGAAGTTTGTCTTTATCACTGGCATCACCAAGTTTACGCAAATCTCTCTCTTCTCTGTGCTCAACAATCTGAGCAACATCAGTTTTGAACCTGAGTATGCAGCCATCTGCGGTATAACGAAGGAAGAAGTGCTTAGGGATTTTAAACCCGAAATCAATAGATTGGCTGAATATGAAGGATGGACTTTTGATGAGGCTGTAGCACAATTAACAGCCTATTATGACGGTTATCATTTCAGTCGCCGCAACATGGTGGATGTGTTCAATCCGTTCAGTCTCATCAATGCATTGGCAGATTCTGATTTAAAGAACTATTGGGCTTCGTCTGGTGCCACCTCCATGTTGCCTAAGTTTGTGGATGATATGGAACTCAAATTGGGTAATTTTGATCCTTGCACCATCCTTCGCCAAACTATCGAGACTTCGGATGTTACAGGTGGTGGAGCCGAATTGTTCCTCTATCAGTCTGGCTATCTTACGATAAAGGGTTACCAGATGGGAGTTTACATCTTGGGATTTCCTAATAATGAAGTAAAACAAGCACTTTACGAGACGGTGTTGCCTGCACTTACTCTGCGAAGCAATGGTGACATTCAATCCACACAATCAAGTCTGTTTCTTTCACTTCAGCTTGGCAATCTGCCCGAAGCCATGAAATGCCTTAAAGCCCTTATTGCTGATGTGCCTTATAGCAACAAGAAGCTTGCCAGCATGGATATGGAGGAGCGCTACCGCTTAATTATGAGCACCATATTCAATGCCATCGGTTGCCGTGTTGAAGTAGAAAAGATGATAGCTACGGGTAGGATAGATATGGTGGTAGAAACCACCAACTTCGTTTATGTTCTCGAACTGAAGCTTAGCAATAACGGTGGCATAGATGCTGCTACAGAACAGATGAGAGCAAAGCAATATGCCGAGCCTTTCAAGGCAGACAAGCGAAAGGTGATAGCCCTTGCCATTGAATTGGATGATA